>Ga0068631_100910_pt1 | contig 11343 bp, 8 predicted proteins | sample InSIn5gowninarea_2_FD_77434 | JGI IMG/M metagenome (GOLD analysis project Ga0068631, IMG submission 77434) | Clean room microbial communities from NASA Spacecraft Assembly Facility at Jet Propulsion Laboratory, Pasadena, California, USA -... ...
AAAGTCATTCTATGGAAAATAAAGTAAGAATCATTGAAGCAAAGTCTACTTATCCTGTTTATATATACAATTCTTTTAAAGAGTTATTAATTATCTTCCCTTCTGTAGGAACTTTGGCTAAATTAATTAAATCTAATCACCCTACAATAGTTAATGTGATAAAAGAAGGAATTCTATTTAGAGGGGAGTGATATTTTACTAATATACCTTATAACATAGAAGATGCACCTTTAATAACTGACTGAAATTCTAAAGAATCTGAGGAATTAATTTTAAATATAAATAATAACAGTCATATTAGGAAAGCAGTATTTGTATATGATATGAATAAGAATTTTGTTGCTAAATATGATGGAGTAATGGAAGCCCAAAGAGCTTTAGGTATAAGCCATAGTACAGTCAAAAATTATGCTAAAGTGAATGGTATATATAAAGGTTATATATTTAGATACGAAAGATTAAATGATCAAGAAACTTTTGGTTTGTAAGTGGTGTTGTTTTAGCAAACGCTTCTTTAGATATAGCATTCCACGATACGGTTGTTTTGATAGTATTGTTTAGTACACTCGCACTTAAGTATTTTACGGCTCCGCAGCCCAGTACGTCCTTAGACGGACGAAGGGCTAATTTTTTGAATTATTATAATAATTCAAAAAATAAGCAAGCGAAAAGGAGCTTGTATCCTTTTTGCATGAGGGGGGCGAAGCCAGCTCCCCTTCGGTCTAGCCCTACTAGTCCAGTATCCCCCTGATCCCCCGGCACCCTGCAAGCTTGCGGGGGGTGAAGGGGATATGGGGGATTGCGAAAGGCTGTAAAATTAAATAAAGGTAGTTTAAGTATTAAAAAGGATGAGAATTTAACTAATTCAATGAGAGGGGCCGGAGGCCTCGAAAACATTGACTACAATGAATATATAAAAATGTTTTGAGTTGGATTGATGGATGGAGATGGAAGTATTCAAGTAAATCACTGACGTAAGCAATCTTTACAATATAGACTTGTTATTAAATTATCTAACATTGAATCTAACTATAATATGCTGATTCAAATTGCCAAAATAATAGGTGGAACGGTAAGAGTTACAGGTAAAGGAGCAGATGTTATTTGAGTAGTTAATAAGAAGGAAGAAGTAGAAGAAATTCTAAAAATATATGATACTTATCCTCCTTTAACTTCAAAAAAAATCTGTCAACTTGCATTCCTAAAAACTTGTTTAACTCAGACCTCAGTAGAAACTTATTTATTTAATAGAAATTTGAAATATGATAAACAGTTAACCATTATAAAATCTAATATTGAATTTAATATACCTAGTTACTTTAAAACATGATTATCTGGTTTTATAGAAGCAGAAGGTTGTTTTTCAATAAGAAAATCTAATAATCATTCTTTTTCAATAGGGCAAAATGATGATATTTACTTAATATATGCTATTAAAAAGTATTTTGATATAACTAATATAGTTAGAAATCCTTATGGTAAGTTCTATTTTCTAGAGGTATATAAAAAAGAAGTATTATTTAAAATTATCACTCATTGCATTAATTATCCTTTATTAGGTGAAAAAAGAGAGTCGCTAAAAAAATTCCATCAAAAACTTTCTTAGTCTTAGTATACCTATGTTATTTACTGTGGCCTGGGTATGCTGGGCATCATAAGAGTAAGTGTCGTGTTGTCTTGTCACCATGAAAAATCTCATACGTTTTTCGGTAAAATTTGTTTAAGGATATATAATATAAACCTGATTATTAATTTTGCTAACGGTGAAGTCTTATATATTTTCTTAATGCGGAAAATGAATAAAGCCGATATAAGATAATACCGTGGAAACCAAAACTAATTAATTTACTTTAAATAATTTACTTTAATTAATTAGCTAGTAGGATCTGTAGAGACTAAACGTGACAATCGAAAGTTTATTAAGTTAAATTATTAGATAAGTTATAGTCCGATCCACTGCGTGAGCAGTGTTGTATGAAAGAAAATGAGCAACTTGTTTGACTTACTATGTAGTTGCTCATTTCCACTACGTTTTAAGTATGGGAGCTGTATTCGCTATGTTCTCAGCATGATACTTCTGAGTACCTAAAATATTAGGTTTAAATTACAACATGTTATTATCTAAAGTTCAATTCTGAATTTTATTTATTGGGGTTAAAAAAAAGGGAAGTATTTCTGAAATAATTAAGAGATCGTATAGTGAATCTTCTAATCAAGGTTCACCTTTCAATCCTGAAGAGTTTGCTATTTTTTTTTATAATATTAAAGAAGAAAAAAAAGATATATACAAAGAGTTAAGAAATAAATCGGGTGTTTATATGCTTATTAACAATATAACTAAGAAAATTTATATAGGTAGTAGTCTTAATTTAACTAAAAGAATGGTTAGTTATTATTATTATACTAATTCAGATAAACTTTCTAAATCAGTAATAATAAGAGCTATGAAAAAACACCGTTTAGAAAATTTCTCTTTAGGTATTTTAGAATTTTGTAAAAAGGATTCTAAAGTTTGTCTTAATTTAGAACAAAAATGATTGGATAAATATAAACCTGAATATAATGTTTTAAATGTTGCAGGTAATTCCTTTGGTTTTAAACATAGTATTGAAACTATAATTGAATTAAAACAAAGATTAAATAAAGAAAATCATCCTAAATTTGGTACTGTTACTTCTTCTGAAACAAAAAAATCTATTAGTGCAGGAGTAAAAAATTTTTATTTAACTAAAAGTCACCCTGCAAAAGGATTAAAAGGTAAATTATCTGCACAATATGGTATAGGAGGAAATTCTGTTTTCTGTTACAGTAAAACAGATAAAGAGTTAATTTTCCCTTCCATTAATGCAGCTAAACAGCATTTTAAAGTAAGATGAACTTTTCTAAAAAAAAAATTAGATACTAATCAATGAATAACTCTTCAAGGAGAAGATTGAATTATACAGTCTGTACCTAAACAGAAATAGTATTGTTAGCCTCTCCCAATCCTTCTATATGCTGGGAAATCTCATAAGGCTTAAGTACTTATTAAACCAAAAAAAAATCTTCGATTTTTTAAGGCCTAGCACAGGACCTAGTCCTATACTAGTCGGTTACCCCACCCCTCTCTCTTTTTATCCCTCCCCAAAAAAATCTTCGATTTTTAAGGGGAGGGAAAAAAAAGTCGAGAGAGGGGGTGGGGTTGCGAAAGGTAAGTAATAATCTTAAGTATATCTAGATAATCAGCAGGAAACCAAAATAATAATTCGTATTATGAGTAGGATCCTCAGAGACTACACGAAGGATATTTTTTAATTCATTTAAGATGAATTCAAAAATAAATATATAGTCCACACAAACCCCCGCAGGCTGGCTTGCGGGGGTTGAATGTGTAACCTTACATTCTTCCCTCAACATTTCTTAGGATTACAAGGAATGCCTAGAAGAATTAGCGATTATCCTGACGCCTTTGCAGGATGAAATTTAGTTAGTTCATTTGGATCTATTATATCTGTAGTGGCTGCTTGATTGTTCTTATACATAGTATATGCTCAATTAGTGGAAGGAAAAGCTGCAAGTAGATTCCCATGAATGATACCTCAATTCTATACAGATACACTTCAAGCATTATTAAATAGAAGTTATCCTAGTTTAGAATGAGCTTTAAGTAGTCCACCTAAACCTCACGCCTTTGTAAGTTTACCATTACAAAGTGGAGTTTTCCCAGTAAGATAATTAAAAAATTATTAATAGCTTTAATCATATCTTTAGGTTTATATTATATTCCTTAATTTTATCCGTACCCAGCCCCTCTCTCGACCCTTTTTTTTACCCTCTTCGAGATCAGGCCTAGCACAGGACTAGCCTGTCCTAGTCCTGGTACCCCACCCCTCTCTCTTTTTATCCCTCCCCAAAAAAATCTTCGATTTTTAAGGGGAGGGAAAAAAAGTCGAGAGAGGGGGTGGGGTTGCGAAAGGTAAAAAAAAAGTACCGGAGAGGGGGTGGGTACAGGAGCTTGCCTAGCCCCGGGGGGGGAATGAATGGTCAGCATAGCATGCATAATGATAGAATTCTATCTTGTAATTGTTTACTTAAGATGTAATTTTAGTTTAATTATATGGGAAGTTTTATTTTTTTAGGTTCAGAAAATGTTATTATTTTTAACGATTTTTGTTCCTTTTTTCTTCGTCTTATTAATTTGGTTTTTTCTAGCGGTAGGGGTTAGATTTTTTTTTCCTAACTTTCAAGGATTAAGCCTTTGGAATAAAGTTTTTACTTGAAAAAACCTAATACGTATATGTTTTAGCGCTATTTCTGGTATGTTCAGTAGAATTCTTATTTATTATTTTTTTAATATAGATATTCTGGTTTTCTTTACGGAGAATTTATGTTACATAAATAGCTATATTATCATGTTGGGATATTTGGTTCAGAATTCTTTAGTGGGATTAACTATAGGTGAGTTATTCCATAAATTAGTGTTAACACTAATTAGAGAGCATACTACTCATTTTTTAGGTATACCTCTAGGTATAGACTGACCTAGAGATAGATTACCTTTAATGGGTCCTAATAAAGAATTGACTACTCACATTAAAGTAATAGAGCCTTCAGATTCAATAGTGTCCCATATGGAAGCATCCCGGCCAAGCCAGGGCGCTAGTACTCATCCATCTGGAATCGGCGAGAAGTCTTCTGGTAATATAACGGGTCAGCCTTCAGTTTCAGGTACAAGTGCAGGAGGTTCAGCTTCCGGTACCGGAGCAGGTTCAGGTTCTGGTACTGGGTCAGAGTTTCCATCTGCTTTAGCAGATGAAATTACCCAGCATACTAAAGAATTTACGGAGGATTTTGTTAATATTAATCAACTTTCTTTAAGGAAATATGAGAGGTTGAATAATACAAAATTAAGTTTAGATTTACCTGAGTTCGTTGAACCTTTTTGGATTGTATTAAAGCATCAAGCGGATATGGTTATTAAGTCTGTACATAACCGATTTACCTGGGTCGAAAACATGTCTAGGGTGGGAATTGCTCGGAATTCCCAAGAAAAACTAGACCTAATCAATTCCGATTTAGATAATGCTTTGAATGAGTATTTATCTAAAGTAGACGAGTTAAGTGAGGGAGATGGAGATATTCAATCTAAGCTTAAGGAAATGTATAATGCTACTAACGCCTATCGTAACAGGACATATAAGGATTTAAACAAAGCCGAGGAATTAGTGAGATCCGATTTTCGTGAAGGTCCGCTAAATAAAAGCAAGATCTTAAAAGAGTTAGTGAATAAAAAGTTCCCGGAGGCTAAAAAATCCTTTATAACTGCCGACGATTATCTTAGAAAGAAAATATCCGAAGTATTAAATGCAAAGAAAAAGTAATTTTCCTTTTTTTTTATATATACTTTTTTTTTAATTAAGCAAATATATATTTGCTTAATTTAATTTTATATTACATATATATAATTCTCAACCTTTCGCAACCCCTGATCCCCCCGAACCCCTCGGGGTTCGGGGGGATATACCAAGTGTCGGGGTAACCGACTAGTAACGACTAGTCTAAGAAAAATCGAAGATTTTTCTAAGGCTAGCCCTAATCTCTTATCTCTTATCTCTTATCTCTTATCTCTTATCTCGAAGAGATTTGAGATTTGAGATTTGAGATTTGAGATTTTGGGTTATATAAATGTAATATAATTCTCATTAGCTCAAAGGCAGAGTAGGATACTTCTAATATCCCGGTTTTAGTTCGAATCTAGAATGAGAATTTGTTTATAAGAGATAAATATATATCGTAGCTTTATATCCCCTCCCTTTTTAGGTGCGGCCTCTTGGCTGATCTTAAGGGATATAGGGGAGGGCTTCGGCCCTTAATAGCAGTATTCCTTTTATATTTATTTTTCATCCTTTTTATTATCATCCTCTCATATTTCTCATATCCTATTCCTCTCTAAGCCTCCTTCTTAGATGAGGGATGAAATAGCTTGCTTGTCTTGCTACTGAAAGGGATAAAGATATATAGAGGAAAACAATCTTATGTATAATAAAAAGCAATTAATTTTTTTTCTAATGTATTATATACCTACCGTTATATCAATAATTGAAGTTCTTTTAGTTATCGTTCCCGCATTACTTAGTGTAGCTTATGTAACTGTAGCTGAAAGAAAAACGATGGCCAGTATGCAAAGAAGATTAGGTCCTAATGCCGTAGGTTGATATGGACTTCTTCAAGCTTTTGCAGATGCTTTAAAATTACTTTTAAAAGAATATGTAGCACCTACACAAGCTAATATAGTTTTATTCTTTTTAGGACCTGTTATTACACTAGTTTTTGCATTATTAGGTTATGGGGTTATACCTTACGGACCTGGTTTAGCAATTAGTGATTTTAATATAGGGATCTTATATATGTTAGCTGTATCTGCTTTAGCCACTTATGGAATACTTTTAGCTGGGTGAAGTGCTAATAGTAAATATGCTTTCTTAGGATCTTTAAGAAGTACTGCTCAATTAATTAGTTATGAATTAATATTAAGTTCTGCTATATTATTAGTTATTATGTTAACAGGTAGTTTAAATTTAACTGTTAATATAGAATCACAAAGAGCAGTTTGATTCATATTTCCTTTATTGCCTATATTTATAATATTCTTTATAGGATCTGTAGCAGAAACAAACAGACCACCATTCGATTTAGCTGAGGCTGAATCAGAATTAGTTAGTGGATTTATGACAGAACACGCTGCAGTTGTATTCGTATTCTTTTTCTTAGCCGAATATGCTAGTATAGTTTTAATGTGTATTTTAACAAGTATACTATTCTTAGGTGGTTATTTAGTTTTAGATATTGTTTATCTATTAAGTTATTTAGACTTTATTATATGAGAATTATTTATAATAGATTGAATATTAGTTTTAGATTACTTTGTTCAGGATGTAATGAATAGTCCTGCTTTAGAAGGGTCTATATATGGTTTAAGTTTAGGGGTAAAAAGTTCTATGTTTATTTTTACTTTTATATGAGTAAGAGCTTCATTCCCTAGAATACGTTTTGACCAATTAATGTCTTTCTGTTGAACAGTCTTATTACCAGTAGTGTTTGCTTTCATCGTCTTAGTGCCTTGTATTTTATATAGTTTTGATATATTCCCTATTAATCTAAGCTTGTTCTAATAAACATTTCGCTTAGTTTAGGTGTTTATACAAAATTTGCTGGCTTTAGAACTTCATTCCCCCCCCCTGAACCCCTAAACCCCCGCAAGCTTGCATACCCCGAAGGGGTCGGGTTTAGGGGTTCGGGTAGTTAGGCGGCACCCTAGATATTTGGGTAAAGAAAATATCTAGGGAAGGGTGTTAAAGTGGAGGGTGGTCGGGTTTAACGAGGGTGCCCGCCTGACCCCAGGGGCGCTAGCTGACCCCTTAGCTAGCTGATCCCTTAGCTAGCTGACCTGGGGGCGCTAGCTGACCCCAGGAAATATGCATAATGATAGAATTCTATCTTGTAATTGTTTACTTAAGATGTAATTTTAGTTTAATTATATGGGAAGTTTTATTTTTTTGAGATAATAATATGTTATTATCTTCTTTATTATTAATACCTATTTTAGGGATATTCTTAATATCTAGTGATATGTCTTATGAAGCAGCCTCCGGTGAGCACGTACCATCAAAAATAAAGTCTTATAAAATAACAGCTTTCGTAACATCTCTTGTTAATTTAGCAGTATCTTTAGTAATATTTATATTATTTGATTTTAGTTCTAATCAATTTCAATTTGTACAAGAACATTATAATATAAATTTTTTTGATATCTATTTAGGAGTAGACGGAATTTCTATCTATTTTGTATTATTAACTACTATAATAATGCCTATAGCTATATTATCTAATTGAAATTCTATAACTGAAAATGTGAAATCTTATTTAATAATAATGTTATTATTAGAGACATTATTAATAGCTGTGTTTTTAGTATTGGATATTTTATTATTCTATATATTTTTTGAAAGTATATTACCTCCTTTATTTTTATTAATAGGTTTATTCGGGTCAAGTAATAAAGTAAGAGCTAGTTTTTATCTTTTCTTATATACATTGTTTGGATCTTTATTCTTATTATTATCAATTTTAACTATGTCTTCTATAATGGGTACTACAGATTTTGATGCTTTATTTAAAACTAATTTTGATTATAATACACAAGTATTTTTATTTATCGGTATATTTATAGCTTTTGCTGTTAAAACACCAACTATTTTTTTAAATAATTGATTATTAAAAGCTCACGTTGAATCACCTTTAGGTGGAAGTATAGTATTAGCAGGTATAGTTTTAAAACTAAGTTTATATGGAATATTTAGATTAATATTACCTATATTACCTAAAGCTTCTTTAGATTATACATTTATTGTTTTTGTTATAGGTGTAATTACAATAATATATGCTAGTTTTAGTACATTAAGAACTACAGACGTTAAAGAATTAATAGCTTATAGTTCTGTATCTCACGCTGCTGTATATTTAATAGGAGTATTTAGTAATACAATACAAGGTATAGAAGGAGGTATTGTTTTAGGTTTAGCCCACGGATTTGTTTCTAGTGGTTTATTTATCTGTGCAGGTGGTGTACTATACGATAGATCTGGTACTAGATTAATACATTATTACAAAGGTGTAACTCAAATGATGCCTTTATTCTCTCTATTATTCTTTATATTATGTTTAGGTAATTGTGGAGCTCCTTTAACTTTAAATTTTGTAGGAGAATTTATGTCATTGTATGGTACTTTCGAAAGATTACCCGCTTTAGGTGTATTTGCTAGTCTTTCAATTGTGTTCTCTGCCGCCTATACTATTTATATGTTTAATAGAATATCTTTTGGGGGTTCATTTACTAAATTCTTTGAAGAAAATATAAGTGATGTAACTAAAAGAGAATTCTTCTTATTATTCGCTCTAGTAGCCTTTACAGTTATATTAGGAATATATCCTTCTATTATTTTAGATGGATTACATTACTCAGCTACAAATTTAATATTTAGATGTATTTAATATTATGTAAAATTCTTTATTTTTGCAGGCAAGCACCCCTTTAGTCCTTGGACTAAGAAGGGCAGCTCCGCAGCTCCGCATTTTTTTTTAATTATTTAAAATAATTAAAAAAAATTAACCACTGCAAGCACTCCTTGAAGTCGTCTGACCCCTGACCCCTGACCCCCACCCCAAAAAAATCTTCGATTTTTAAGGGGCTATTTTTTTGAATTATTCTAATAATTCAAAAAATAAGAAGCCGGGCTAATAAATGGAGAATATATGGCAACAAATATTCCCGAAACTAAAAGAAAAATGAAGAAATAGTCTGAACCATTTTGTGAAAAATGGATATAAGGCAGTAATTATCCATCGTGGGTGCTTGCCATTTTTTTTATTATTATTTATAATAAAAAAAAATTAGAAGGCGCACCCCAGCAGGCTCGCCCTATCCCCGTCCCAGGGTTATTTTTTTTTTATTATTATAAATAATAATAAAAAAAAATTAGAAGCCGGGGGATTAGGGCTACATTATAGAAAAAATAAGATTTTATTTTTTCTGTGATACCAGCTTAATGGTAATGCATTAGGCCCACTACATATTTATTGAGGGTTTTTTTTTGAACCTAAATTTTACGAAAAATGAATCGAAACTGATCCCCTAACAAAGTGTCGGGGGATAAGGGATTAAAGGATAAAGATGGGGGCGAAGGGCCGCGCTTGACCACCTAAGGGGGCTTTGCCCTCCGATTTATGTTTATATTACGTAAATGTTATTTGATTGTCCTACGATATGAAAAGAAATGAGATGTCAAAAAAAAAAGATAGAAATGATACAAGTTGCGAAAATAATAGGTACAGGTTTAGCTACTACAGGATTAATAGGAGCTGGAGTAGGGATAGGTGTAGTGTTCGGAGCATTAATATTAGGTGTAGCGAGAAATCCTTCTTTAAGAGGTCAATTATTCTCTTATGCTATTCTAGGTTTTGCATTTTCTGAAGCTACTGGATTATTCGCTTTAATGATGGCATTCTTGCTATTATATGTAGCCTAATCCGAGGTTTATTTCCCTTTTTTTTTACCCTCCCTTGCGGGGAGGGGAAAAAAATTAGAAGGGCCGCATATTAATGCGTTAGGGGGGTTCAGAGAGAGAGGAATCCTCACTCCATATCCCCCTAGGATCCTAGAGAGTGACGCTTGTGGGGTTTAGGGGGTATGGTAATAAGAGTAAATTCTATAACTATAGATACTCAATAGTTATAAGGTAGAGTTGGATATTTCTAATTTACCGTGCGATTTTATTTTGAATGCTTCAAACTAAAATGAGTAGTGAGAGGGCACCAGGTATCCGTGGTTTAAGAGCCCTAATCCCTAATCCCTTAGGGTTAGGCTAACAACCGGGATAGGGATAAGGGTCTAATTTTTTGAATTATTCTAATAATTCAAAAAATAAGGCTGATCCCTCTCATCCCTCTGCAAAAATAATCGGTGCTTGCCTTAAGCTGCGCAGTTTGCTGATCCCTGACCCCGGGCTTACGCTCCACCCCCCGCAAGCTTGCGGGGGGTGAGGGGATAGGGTAGCTTGCGCACATCAAAAATAAGGCGCAAGCTTTAAACTAAAAATTTTGTTTCGTTTTGTAATGAACGCTAATGTTTAATGAATATTCTATATTAGGATATTGAAAATAAATCAATCTTTTGGGTAGTATCCCATGACCCCAGCCCCTCTCTCTCTTTTATTAGAGAGAGGGGCTTGGGTTTAGGGGTTCGCTAGGGGGCGCTTCTTATTTTTTGAATTATTAGAAAAAATTAGACCCCCATACTCCTCCCCCACCCCTGGGGTGGGGTGAGGGGGGGTCAGGGTATGGAGGGTAGGACTTATTTTTTTTTTTTGAATTATTATTATAAATAATTCAAAAAAATAAGAAGCTCCCTCTTATGTTTCTTCTACCCTTTCTTCCTATTATCTGATATTCTTTCCCCTTACAAGCCCTTCATCCCTTTATCCCTTCTTCAAGTAGGTACTGGGGGTTAGGAGGGAGGCCGTTCCTATCCACCAGCGTCCCTGTCCAAATCCCTTTTTAGGGAAAGGGATAGGGATTGGGCACGCTAACCGGAGAGTATAACATTATTAATAATAAATTAATATAGATATAATGCCTCAATTAACACCTTTTTATTTTGTAAATGAAGTAATTTTTGCTTTTGCAATAATTTTAATTACAATATATATGTTATCTAAATATATATTACCTAGATTCGTGCGTTTATTCTTAGCTCGTACTTCTATCTCAAAACTTTTTAACTAAATAGGTTTAAAACTTATTCCTGGG
>Ga0068631_100912_pt1 | contig 11333 bp, 11 predicted proteins | sample InSIn5gowninarea_2_FD_77434 | JGI IMG/M metagenome (GOLD analysis project Ga0068631, IMG submission 77434) | Clean room microbial communities from NASA Spacecraft Assembly Facility at Jet Propulsion Laboratory, Pasadena, California, USA -... ...
ATTTCGGCTACGTACTTTTTCTCAGAGAGTATTTTCAAGTCACAGATTCATTCAAGAAGTAAAAAATAACATAGAGGATTCGATCCAGGATAGACACTTATATCATTCATTCACTACCTTGCACACTTTCAAGCATTAGAACTTCTGGTCGGCGCCCGTAGTCCCGCGATGGACGGACGCGTGTTGCCCGGTTAACTCGACGGGCTTCTGGACGTCGACACGCCCCTTAGGTGGGCCATTACGTGAAGCCGGGGACGTTGACATTTTAGATAGACATGGTGACCTGGGAGACTCGGCGGAAGGAGGCGTAAGTGGCCCTGGTGCAGTGTACCGCAATGAAAGCCCCCAAAGAGCTTTTGGGAGCTATTCGACGTTGTTCAGCGGCCACAATATCTTCGACTTTACTTTACACAGCCGTCTAGATGATCGAGTATAGGATATGCGACAAAGTAGGACATGAACAAGCAAGACGTGCAGCAGTGCCAGATCCCCCAACCCATACACTAACTCCTTTCTGATTCGGAGGCATCTTTGCCAAGTGTCAATGTAGCCTTTGGATAAAAGCCGCAAAACACTGTGAGGGAGGTAGCTTTCAACTAGTGGATACTGTATAAAGGAGAGACGTAGCAAAGGCAGCATTTCCAAGCCAGGATATGATGTCAATGCAGTGGTCTTATCCAAGAGCCCTATAGACGACCTAACGAGACACGAAGGTGATTCTTTTACCAAAGACCCGAAAATAATACAAGTAGTCGGAGGACTTCAGAAGCTTAGACGAGGACGGCCGAAGGCAAAGCATGGTAAATGAATACGTGAGTGCACAGAGCAACTGACCGCTGGATAATTCTCGTCCCATTTTTGTCGAGAATCAGCGGGAGATTCTCGTCCGACGAGACTTAACCGGATAATGATCGAGCGGTTGAGCGACCACCGGAGGTCTGATAATATATAGCAAAAAAGATATGAATAGCTGACTATGTGGATTAGTCGAGCAATCAAGCTTTCTTTCCCTTGCTTTTGAGCGTTACAGGGAGAGGGTTCTTTAGTATAGCCTCAAAATGCGCCTGAAAAGGGCAATAAACGGCTGCGAGGTTTACAGAACAAGCCCGGGCTCATACATGTCGGCTACCGAGTCCGGTTTGGCAAGAAATTCAATGGTCCATCTAAAGGTCATACTAGAGTATCTCAGGTTACATTGCTTTTTTGAGTCTGGCGACAGGCCTCCTCGGAAAACGTCGTATAATCGTCGCCTTTCTGACAGGCAAAACCGAGTTGTCAGCCTTACACACCTTCATTTCTAATTCGATCTCAAGATCGTTCAGTTAGTCTTGAACATTACAATGAACTGAAGCAGAATACAGTGAAAACGTGAAAATCATTCTGCAAGTAGATACTCCAAACACAAAGGATTCTGATCTAGTCTACCAATACCTCTAGCCCACTAGAAGGAGCCAAAATAGTACGGTTCTCGGGCAGGAGACAGTCACAAAGATAGAGGGGAAAAAAACTCTCTAACAGGGTAAAGGAAAGGAAAAAAAAGACGACATTCGCTCAGTCCTCCATGTGCGTAGCTCGAGATACACCCTCAGCAGGCCGGTGGTGCTCACCTTCCACCTGTGCACCGCACTCCGGGCATCGAGCAAGCTCCATTGGCATTCCACATTCTCCCACCGCAAACTTCAATCAATTAGCCACGTCCAGAACGCAGGGATAGGTGAATAGCAAGACTTACTGGATGTCCGTTCTCGCAGTTGTACCAATGCCCAGAATGAGTGGAGATTCCTCCGCGTCCACTGACCATGGCGAGCTTGATAGCTTCGAGTTCCTTGCTTGTGACCTCCTCGTACCACTTCTCGTCAAGCAATTTCAGCAACTCCCTGGCTGCCTTGAGCAGCTCATCCGCATCCTTAATGCCTTTACCGTAAAGTCGCTCAGCTTCCTGCAGGTACTCCGTGGCCTTTGCGCCGTAGGCTGCCGTTTCGGTCTCCATTCCTGGTACGCCGCGGTGAGTGCGAAGTAAGAGCGCAATCTCGGCATAATACAGCTCGACCTCGACGATCATGGCAGGAAAGCTTTCCGAGACAGGGTCCCCGATAAAGCTCTCAATTGATCCCAGCAGCTTTCTTGCGTCATTCACTGCCTCGGTCGCCGCGACGTGTCTGTGGGTTTTGGCCAGTTGAAGAAGATTGTTCATGAGGGTATAGTGAAGCTTTAAAAGCTTCACGTTACCACCAGTAACGATACGCTGGTCCGGGGAAAGATTGCGAATCTATCCCTGCTGCTCGCATTGCCTTCACTGTCGCATCATGCAGTTTTCGAACTGGTTGCTCTTTGTGGGAAACCTCGGCATTAAACCGCGAGATCTTCTTAGCTAGATTGCCGACCATTTCCTTTGCTTTTTTTATCTCGTTTTTGTCCTGTGTCGTAGGCTGCCTCGTAGACTCCTTGATTCTTCGCCATTCTGCTGCAATGTTGTGGATATCGGTGTCGAATTGAGCTAGGCGTTGGTTGCCACTGACGATGAACCGCTTGGACGTTTCGTCGAGGACGGCTTGATTGATGACTCGATTGTACCGCTGCGTAACGTATTGCTGTATTGGACTCTGGCAGTCTGGGCAACGCGGAATAGATTGACTAAGCGAGCTCGACCGGGATAGAGCGATATATTCTCCTGTCTGGCCCGTCCGGTACGCATCATGCATACTAATATGTCCGTCTAGGGTTTCCGCTGTGAAGAAGTGACCGCAACCCAGAACGACAATTGGACTCTCGTTGAGGTCAATCTCTGAGTATGACTTGAATTCAAGCATATCCACTCTCGCGTCGCCCTTGTCAGAGCAAATCTGGCAGTAACCTTCTGGACAACGTTCTCCGCAAAGACCTGGGCATTGGTGGCCGCATCGCAAGGGTTTTGTGCAACGCTTGGAACACGGAAGGCGGTTGCAAGGGGCGGCAAATGGAAGGTCACATTGTCCCTGATGTTCGCATTGCCATGTGCATCTTTCCACACACGGAGGGCATGCTTCATAGCACTTCTTAGGACACTTTGAGTGTGCGCAGCGAACCTGTAAGAGCAGTATCAGTATCAAGCCGAATATTCTTGACGGGACCAGGTATAATAGAGTGGAGTTACCTCGCATTTTGCATGACAGACTCCGCAGCCCTCACCGTCATGACATGTACGAGGGCAGGTGTGATGGCAGCTTCCGTACTTTCTTCCGCAGATAACCTTACACTTCTGGTGCATCGTCTTTTTTGGGCCTGCTTCCTTTTGCAGCTGCGATGCGCAGCTATAGCAAGTTCCAGGACACTTATGCCCACACGAAAGGATCTGTTGGCAAGGCTCTCCACAACGAAACGTCGCACACGAGACATCCACGAAGCATGGGACCTTTGCGACATGTCCGCAGGATGGAACCGCCTTCTTGACCAAAACATAACATTTTACCTTCTCTGGACTTTGAGATTCGTGGCATGGAACCTCAGCCTTGATATGACCGCACGGCAGCTGGATATCGTGGACGGCCATCATGCAGAGGCCACAAGGCTCACCGCAGAGCTTGGGGCAATCATGCTCGCATGGATGAAACAGCCGCGGACAGGGCAACGGGCATTTAAAGGCCTTGTGAAGGGCATCAGAGTGGCATTTACTGCGGCACTGGTGTCCACAACGTGGAAGGCGTCTACTCAATTAGCCAACGGTTTCCGAAAAAGGGTTTGGGGGTCTTACTGGTCACACTGCTTCCTGCAACCCCCCTGGGGGCTTAGAATCTCAAAATCCTCTGGAGTGGCGACCATGGCAGCCGTTTCTTGATGACGGTCACAGTGAAGACTGAACTTGTGCCCAATTGAGTCGGTCATACGCAGCATACCCAGCACATTGGACCACATCGAATCATTGGCGTATGTTTTGGAGTTCCCAATGAGATACATCCCATGTTTGGCACGGCTCAGTAAGACGTTGATCCGATTGCTGGTCTTCAAGAACCCAACTTTGTTGTCCATATTACTGCGAACCAATGAGATGATGATAACTTTGGCCTCTTCGCCCTGGAAGTTATCGACTGTCGCGATTCGCAAAAGTTCGGTCATTGCTTTCTTCTGTAGTAGAGCGTGCCCCGTGCCGTTTGGAGTAGTGTCCTCGTGGCCCTCTCTAATCAGTGTTTCTTGGTCTCGGTCGCTCAGCACGATTTCGAAGTCGTTTTGTAGCGCAGAGCGGAGCTTCTGAAGCTGTCCGACATATGGGGTAAGGACTGCGATATCCTTGCTGCTGTAGACTCCCTGTCGCACTATGTGCCGGACCAAAGCGTGGGTCATCGCGACCTCCCACTTATTACTCTTAGAGCGTCCTCGGGACTCTTGATCCGCAGCATCCTCCTGATTCTCATGGTCGAGCCAGAACACGTTCTTCCCCATTCCCGCAACATTTGTTAGGTTCTTCACTGTGTCGCTGTCTACAAGCCTTTCGTAAAGTGTATTTCGAATAAGTGTGGACACCTCTGGGCGCATTCGGCGTTGCACATTCAGCTGAGAAGTAGGAAATGCGGGTAGGCCGGATTCACCCAGTGCCATGCGTTCAAACTGGCTGCTATCCAACTGGTAGAGATCACCGCTGTGACTTTCCATGGATAGCTTGTGATTAACAATCTGCGGTCGGAGTTGTTGGTGGTCCCCAATCTGGATAAGATGCTGCACGCTAGGGATCAACGCAGAAAGCATATGTGCCTCCAGTACCTCACCAGCCTCCTCACAGATGACAACACGACTCTCGATATGGCGTAAGACAGAAATGCGCCTGGCAAGACCAGATGTGGTGACGCCGATAACATCAGCATCAGCCAAAACCCTTCGGTCTACCTCGTCGTACACATCTCGAATCTGCTTGGCAAACGCATCATCTTCGCGGAAATCGTCGAGTATTCCATCAATAATTCTTTCCCGAATTTCTTGCATTAGATGGTTCATAAGGGTTTTGCGATCGTTGTCTGAGAGACTCCAGACGTTTCGCTTGGCTTTCTCGATGATATCTTGCAGTCTCCCCAGGGAGTGGGTTTGGGTATCGCCTTTTGTTGACTCCTGCACCCATCGTTTGAATCGGTCTGAAACCTTTTCCTGTGTTATGAACCCTTCAGCATCCTTCCCTGAAAATTGCGCGTGAATTCCAGGATACATGCGCCGTAAATGGTAGTCGAATCCTCCCCAGTATCTTCAGTTCAAAGCTTGGAGCGCGCCGAATTTTTTCTGCAGATTCTTCTCCATCTCTTCACGGCTAGAATGACATGTGCCGAGCGTGTAATTCTCTCCGCCTGTTTTGTCCGCTTCTCGAGCAATCGCCCTGAGATTCTTTCCTTCCATCGCTTCTGAGGAACTCTTCGAGCCGATCCGAATAACCTTGTCGATTCCTTGGTCAACCAGATGCTCTAGAAACTGGTCTAGGGCGTGATTCGTATAGCACCTGTAGCAGAACATTGTCAGTCTTAAAACAGCGATTGTACTTGTTATGGTCACGTACACGACGACGATAGGACCAAGATTGGCTCGCGCTTTGTTCGAAACCAAGACCCGCATCAGTTGCACACCCAAATATGACTTTCCGGTCCCAGGTAGCCCTTGGATCAGGCAGAACTCTTGAGACAATGCAGAGATTAACGCATCGCATTGGCCCTTGTCCAGGGAGGTCAGAGCGCTCAGACTTTTGTGCAAATTGGGGGCAATATTGGTGGGTGTGAGGGATAGGCCGGCGAGCTTGTCACTGAGAATAGGACTAAGGTCGAAGCCAAAGTCCGGATCTCTGGCGTATACCGGTGGTGGCACCTCGGGCTTCTCGCTTCTAACTGGATTGCGAGGGTCTGGGACAATCCAGCTTGAAAATGGAAGGCGACTTTCACTGTACATCCGCTGCATATTCTCTAGGATCGGGGCAAATGTTGCCCATAGGATGCTTGGAAACTCAATAAGAATATTCCGGCCTTCGTTGCCTTCGTGGAGACGCCTGACTAGCGCTTCCAGATCATGGTTCGCCTGGGTGGGTATGAGACTAGTGATTATACTGGCCCGCTGATTTCGATCAGAAACAAGTGAACCGCGCTCATTGACAGCAATGGTTTTCTGGCTAACGGTGAGGAAAGTGATCGAGCTTGTCCCATTGTGAACCCAGACCAGACACAGCAAGCAGCCTTCCTCTAAACGCTTTGTATCTTTCCGCCACTTTTGTTTCTCAGCACTTGTTTTCCGAGCAAGCTGAGGGGGTTCCATCATGGAGATATCGATTTCCAACCCACGCTGCTTGGTGAACTGCAGACGCTCGACATTGGCGCGGCTATATGTACGGATCGCTCTGTTTGATTCGGACGATTTGAACCATTGCCCAAAATTCAACTTGCGATCATGGACATGGAGGATCTCAGCAATAGTCTTTGTGGCCTCATCAAAGATGTCGTGACGGAGAAGTCGAAAGTGTCCATCGATCAATCGCTCTGCCCCTTGCAGGAAATACGGGGTGCCAAAGTCTGTCGACGGTAGAAGGGCCCCTTTCTCACAGCGGATCTCATCTTCGGTCGGTATGATCTTGATTTGAGCAATATCCGCCTTGTCATTGTTGTGGAGAGACCCTGGTGACTCTAGTATGGGGTAATTCGGTCGAACAATCTTCTGCAGTGTGGTAGTAATATCGATATCAGCCTTTTGTTGATTGTTTGCCAGCATGCTATCCGCTCGTTTCCTGAGACGCTGTAGCTCTTCAATCTGAATCTTAGTAGGAGCCATCAGTGGCTTATCGACCATAGCCTCATCGCACAACTGAGAGACACTATCAATCAGTCCTGGTAAACCTTCATGATACAGCGCCTTTTGGTTTCGGGTGATAACCTCGCGGATTGCCTTCACCAAACACATGATTGTTTGGTCTGCATCTTTGCCTCTGGTCGCTGGATCATCCAACGCCTGACAGACATGTTGAAAGAACGGTATGGCTCGTGATCCACCACTACCGCTGATAAAGACGTAAAGGGCACCCACATAGCTGTCCACAGATAGGCAGTCCAATAAACTCGGGTGTGTAATGAACATCAAGAATGATCGTGCCACCAAAAGCATTTCGCCCATTGACAATCGGTCTGAGATTCGAAGGTTCATTATTTGTCGGATCCACTGGAGTCCATCAGTGTTATCCTGGTCAACCAGATCGCGAGGTATTTGCTGGTGTAGAGACTGGTTGTTATGTGCGAGGATCTGCAAAGCGTCGTCCATTATGGCTTTCATTTGATGTATCGAGGGGGTAGAAGGGAGTCTCTTTAGGCTGCGTTTCCATTCCCTGTATCCTTCCTTCTCGGCAGCATCCTCCACTATTAAGGTCGCTATCTCCTTGCTCTCGACAGATGGGGAATCGCCATCGTGGCTATAACGACACTGCTCGCCGTAGCGGCATCGCCCTTGTAAGAACAGTCGACAGGCTTCGGACCTATCTTGGCCACGGGACCGTCGGCCGCGGCCATTTTGTGGCCTTCCAGCCCGAGGCGGAGGTGCCATTTTGTTTGTCTCGCTGTATGATGGTCAGCAACAGGCTCAGAAGTGTGGAATTTTCAAGTGTACCGTTAGGTGCAGTCGATTAAGAGACTATGGTGCAGAAAGAGCGTATGGATGAGGTAAATTAGAGGCAAAGAGCAGAGAATAAGTATGATGATGAGGAGTTGAAAAGCCTGGCAAGGTTGAAAAGCATTTGTGTTGGTCCAGAAGAGAGAAACACAGCAAACATTCGCTACGCACATTTTCAATCGCGGTGCCGCAGCCTTACTCCACCATCTTGCTATCACACCCAACCATTTTAACCCCTCCCCCATCAAAGTCTGCCTTGCTGATGCTTTGCGATATCTCAAATAGGCCCACCACATTTAATTTGCTGATAAGGAATGACATACCACAATCTCATGGGGCCTTCCTCTCTTACCAGGCTGGCAAGCTGCGGTAGAGGCTCGATGAAGGCCACAGCCTCTCCCAAGGTATGTTACCTTGCGCTATACTATAATCGAGCTGAACTTGCGCCGCACGGAATTACTGGGGTCAAAGTGGCGTACAATCCTGATCCTGTCCGTTGCCGCATCGGCTGCCCATACAATTTGCAATGCAGCGATCTGAATCCGCCTCGACTCTTATGCGTTTAATGTTAGAAGGGCGAAGGAAAGCCTGGGTACGTAATGGGGGCCAACTCCAGGATAATATCGCTTTTTAGGCTAATTCAGGAGACCTTGGGCTTGAGCCTTGACAGGAAACCACGGTCATAATCGATGCGGACAGTACGGCGTCCGCTTCTTTCGAATACAAGCACGGACAGCTCACTGTGGCCCATAATATTCCCCCGAGGTCGAACCCACAACATTGCTTGTCGATTGTCTTCTCGAATAAATGGGGAAGGGCTCGCTGAGGTAGAGTCAAAGTCCAGCGCCTGTGTCGCCAGTATTTTACGCTTTCATTGTCTCTCCTGGGCCTTCGCAGAGAATCCCGCGGGTGAGTGTACTCGCCTCGCCAAACAGTGCGCATGCTAACGTCTTCTTTTAGAAGCCTCGTACCTCGTGGGCATCCGAAAAGACGACCCAAAATGAGCACTGTCATCACTCCCGCTTATCTGCCGAGGATCTCAAGCCCGGTAAAGACCTTTAAACGCCAGGCGTATGATGGAGTCGATATCAGTGAATTGAGGACAAGCATATGGCCATTAAGCGGAGACAAGGTCAGTCAGATTCGAGTCAAGTGTCATGCTCTAGGGAGCCTACCGTCTGCGTGAGAGGAAAGGAAAGAGGGGTATCTGTGGCTCTTGGGATATACTCGGGTACTGCTAGGGAATGCGCGAAGGACCGCCGACGACCTCCTAAGAAACTCCGAGGTCGCTCCGCCCGAGCCCCTCCTACGAGAGGCCAGAAATAATCGCGGCCATCATCTTCATCATTACGGGGTGAGTCGAGTTAAATGCTAAGTCGAGTTGAACACTATTAATCCTGCATCCTCTATCTTCTTCCTATAGACTGAACTTACTTAGGGCTGGCCAGGGGTAAGCCGCGAGCATACTATGTTACTCATCGACCGAACTTGATGTCATCTGACGGAACTCCACCCCATTTTTTGCTATAGTCAACGCTCATCGGCTTGGCAGTCATGGCTACATCCTCTTGAGTCAGAGACTGTGATTGACAGGCTCGGTTTCGCCTTCTTGGATACATTGGCATCTCCCACATTCCGGTATTACCGCTACTGTGGCAGGAGTCAACTCCAGCATGATTATGAAGAAGCATCTAGAGCCAGTCAAGAAAGCTTCAACGAGTGGCACATAGCAATAGGCGCCAACAATAACATTTTCAACCGTGTCTTCTCCGAAGTAGCGAAGTCAAGCGACGTAAGCATCGGCTTTTCGCAGGAGTAGCGAGTTTACCAACCCGGGGAAGTCCTTCCAACGTATGCGAGAGCAGTATACTCCGAACTATTGGTGGGCACGGAGAGAGGCCTAGAGGCACAACGTCCGTTCGTCAACTTGTATCTCGTAGCCTTTCCGTGACCAGTTTTCTGCTCTCCAGACATATATATGTGGCTCGGTTCGGAACCCATTGTAGACTTCAACATCGCCAGTCCCAGTTCAAAGCCATGAATTAGATTCAGTACCTAGCCGTGGCCAACCGCCTACATTTTTTTTACTCTCTCTACCGAATAGTAGCGCATACCGACAAGTCCGCTACTTTGATCTCTTGCTTCTAGGGTTCAGACGTATACAGACATAAGCCGGCTTGGCAAGATTATGGAGGCGAAGGGTCCAGTTCTCACGTCCCCACAGTTTTGGTCCTGCTAAATTTGGTTATCCTGCTGCCTTAACGTACTAGTTCTTTACAAATATCGGGACTACCGGTGCTACATAAATGCTTCGGCCTTGCTTCCGACAAGTGGCTCCCCGAGTCAATGGATGCCTGGCAGGTCCTTTGTCAACCATCAGCGCAGAGTTTTTGCCCGTGAACAGCACCTGAGAAGGCATAGGTTTCACGAGCCGGAGTCATGCATGTCTGAGGCCCGAGGGGTTGAAGCGCTCTGAATCTGCGACAAGCTTTCTAATGCTCGGCTGATTCGGCGTTTCTCGGATATCACTAGGCAGACATATTTCACTGCCGTCTCGGACCCTTTCCTATCAACGGATCACATTTACACGAGTCAACTTGGATACCCCGGGGTCTTCTTCCCACTTCGAGCAAGTAGGAGACAGTTCAGTGTGTTGAAGCAATCAGCCACCTAACCATCAAAGATAGCAAACGCATCCTATCCAAATCCCCGGGAGCGGCCTTGGCGATAGAACTTGCAAGGATAGTGGTGACGCTGAGATCATCTTCAAAGTCAGACGACCGCTCCGTGTATGCCACCATAATTGAGGGTGCCTGCGAACGAGCACGGAGTACGAGAATAACGCATCCGTGATGGAGGATCCCGATGGCAGCGATGCGGGGCCACTATTGAACATGTAGATAGCTTGCGAGCACCAATGCAAAGATGATATTTGCTCATAGCAACAACATTCGGCAGATTTCCGACTGACGTCGAATGCGACCGTAAGTTTTCGAACGTCTCGTCGTAAGAGAAACATTGCCATACATGGCGAATAGCAAGATGAAGGTCTCGATGCGATTGGTTACCGGCAGCTATTTGAGAAACGCATGGGAAAGTGGACGTTGATTTTCACCCAGAGAATCTTGGAAACCTCATTCGCAACGTCGTATAACTAAACGAATGGCCTGTTAGGCATCCATTTAAACGCTGCTGCTATGATCATGCCGTTTCAATTTGCCGTCTTTCGCTTGCTGACAGTTCTGGGTTGCGCAGTACGGACATCATGGGCCACGGGTTTTACGCAGGAGACTATGATGGCTGTTTCATCGGAAGGGCTAGTCCGGATGAAGAATAGTCTAATCGTGGAGAGTAAGCATTATCGGAAAGATATGTGATGCTTGCCATTATCAAATTATTATTGTGAAGCCTGCGATACCCCTCTCGATGACGGATGTAAACAGGCAGCAGAGATTCGAGAATATGAGTGAGCGGTCAATCGGGGTGGGTAATGGGTGGATCCGATATCTGGGTCTGGTGGATAGTTGAAAGAGCTTGTTGTATAGGAGTCGTCGACAGAGCTCGGGAGCAAGGGAGAATCGGAGTACGCACGCATCGCAGATCCGCAGAGTTTAAGCACGTCCCCAGCAGCTGAGTCATGCACAAAACCTGGTGCAATGATGGTTGCCTGCCACGTGATAATCGCGGGTCTGTGGCTTGGCATTGAGGCTTTGCTTCACTCGCCACTCCCGATTGGTTAG
>Ga0068631_100913_pt1 | contig 11332 bp, 11 predicted proteins | sample InSIn5gowninarea_2_FD_77434 | JGI IMG/M metagenome (GOLD analysis project Ga0068631, IMG submission 77434) | Clean room microbial communities from NASA Spacecraft Assembly Facility at Jet Propulsion Laboratory, Pasadena, California, USA -... ...
AAAGATTCGTCAAATGCGGCGCGAATCTTGGCGCTAACAACCTGAATCGGCCTGGCAATCCCACCGCATCCAGTAGCCAAGTCACCAACAGCGCTCCATTCTGACTCGTCGCCAATGGGACGCTGTTCAACACGATCGCCAATGCAACCTGCTTGATGTGAAATTTGGTCACCTGCGGACTCTCCAAACAGGTTCTCATACTGCGTGCTCCAAACCGACCCTGTGCAATCTCCCAACAACGATCCACCATTGCTTCCCACACCACCCCAACGTGTGGCTCTCCGAAAGGAATCAGCCTCTGCACTACATAGTTTCCGAACTGATCCAAGAGTAGCGGCGGGATGTAGGGTTTGATCTCCTGAGCAATCAAAGCCTTTTGATCATCCGACATGGTACAATCGATGATTTTTTGGGCTGCCCATGTGCCGTTCTTGTGAACACCTATGGTGGCTAGATGCGGAGCAATCAGTTCCAACATCTGGCGCTTCATTGGTTCCGAACAGCGTTCGAAGAACTTTTGAACAAGCGTGTTGCCGATACAGTCAGAGGAAAGATCGACGATGCATGGGAGATTGCTGGAGGAGATATTGGTGGATCAGGTGCATGGAAGTCAGTTTGTGACCAAACTTTTTGCGGAACAAGGCATGCTAGAGGGTGAAGAGAGGGTGAGGTTTGGGGAAGAGGTGAAAGGGTTATTGGTGAAACATGGGTTGGTGGGGATGCCTCCGTATCGACCTTTGGCTGTGGAGATGGGGCTGTTGCCCCCCACCACTGGTTCCAACGGAGGAGGATACGGTTATTCTAATGGAGCGGAGGGGTTGGTGGGGCAGATGGGGATGCTCAACCTCACCAGTGGAGGTGGAAGTGGTGTAGCGACTCCAGCTAGGAACGGAAGAGCAATTGGTATGGGTATGCCCGATTCTACAGCTTTCGATCCTTGGGCTCAACAGCCGGAACAAGATTTTGTAACGACGCAATACACTCTGCCTTCTCTTAGGCAGCATCATCATCAACAGCAACAGCATTCTTCAAGAGCTTTCTACTAGGTTTCTATCTTTTCTCGTAACTTATCATTGCATTGTCTTCTGCCTGTTTTGGTTGTCTTTTCACACACACACTTGCATCTTGTTTTTTTTGCTTATCAGTTCTGTTGGTTTTGGCACACGATAATCGTACACATTTTCCAGACTTGATCTTGCACGGTGGTTGACGGATGAGAGCGTTTGCGTATGATTCGGTTCAGATGGTGCTGATTGAAGCTTCTGCTGTTTGTGGTTTAGTTTTGTGAGGGGTATCTTTCTTCGTTGTTCCTGCGGGTTTATCGTGGTTCTTCCTCTTTTTCCCCCTGCTTGGGGTCTTATCATTCAATCGCTGATCAATCCATCGACCGGTAATGGCGATTCGAAACCCATCTGGATTAATGCAATGTTCAAAAAACATCTGCAGATCTTCCCCTTCCTGTACGAGTATACTTCCATGTCGCAGTGGCAGATCAAGTACCACTCTATCCCTCGACTTAAGCTCGGGAAAATGAGGACAATATTTTGCTTTAAGTCGAAATTTCATCCGACATACAGAGCCTAGGGAGAGCGAAGATACGATAGGCCCCAGACCCGGTTCTCCGTCATCGTGGTATGACATTTTTTGATGGGTTAGGTACAGGACCGGGTATAGCTCGTTGAATCCTCCAAAAGTGCGGGTTGGGAGGGAAGAGCAAGACCCGGAAGAAGCGGGGGAGAGCGAAAGCGAGACAGAGGTACGCTGGTGTAGGAGAGATAACGTGCTGAGGATAGGCGGAGGCGAGGTGGAAGCGGAAAGAGGACAAGTTCCCATAGCAACAATGTGTTTATACGGCACACCGTAGTTACATGTGAATTGCTGGGTTAGCATTCGTCCGGATCCTCCTGCGTGCGATTTCAACGGATGACGACGGAATGGGATCAATGCTTCTTTTGGTTCCGAGAGGTCTGCGTCCGGTGTTGTGCTCGGTGTGGTGCTGTTCGAAGGTGTCAAACTGCTGTTCGAAGGTGTCAAACTGCTGTTCGAAGGACTCAAAGACGATGGCTGCGACTCCGTGTCCTGTTCCTCCTTGCTCGTTGTTTCCTCGAAGAGGGTGGATCTTTCAATCCTCCTCCTCTTCCCCTCCCTCTTGTTAACCTTCTTCACTTTGCAATCAATAGGCCAAGCATGCTTCTGAAACCCCCGGAATATCTCATCCGCCTCTTCCTCCTTCCCACCAAGATCCGTATCGGTCTGGACAAGATGAACAGCACAATCGCCAAACATCGCCGGAAAGCGAAAACTGTACACCACCAATCCCGTCTCTTCCACCTTTCGCATCTCCATCTTTATACTTGAACTAGGACTAATTACTGGATCAAACATTTTCTCTGCCTTAGTTCCGAAGTCGAATGGCCCCCTACTCAATTTAGGCGGCTTCATGGTGGGAAGAGGTTTCCATTTCCCCACCGGGCTATCGCAGTGTGCACAACGAGGCTGGAAGATAATCTCTCGACAGCTGAGTCGGCCGCAGTGCTTACACCAGAGTCCTCGGGCTTGGTCCATGCTTTTTGAGGAAGGGCGGGCGGGGATGAGGGAGAAGGGTGGTTGGGAACTGGGGAAGGAGGTGTTTAGGGCTGAGCCAAGGGGGTGCAGGAAGGAGGAGTCGAATTCGAGGCTTGATTCTAGAAAGGGTTGGCCGGAAGGTGAGAGGAAGAATCGCGGACATGAGGGTTCAAGACACATCCAACCTGGGGAGAAGACGAGGGGACTGGTATGCCAGCAGACCAAACAGGTGGCGGCGTTTGTGAGTGTGCATGGTGGTTCGGCGTCAATGGTTGTGGTTGTTGTGGAGATGAGGGAAGGGATGGTTGTGGATGAGATGGGGCCGAAGAGGAGTTGGTTGCGTTCTTCTTCTGTCATTGGTTTAGGGGTGAATGTGCCTGATGCTGTGGCTGAGGATGAGCGAGAGGAAGTTGCAGAAGAGGATCGCGACGAGGCAGGACTTGTACTTGATAGTTTCTGCTTGCCTTTCATCGCCTTAACCAGCCTCCTCTGAGCTTTTGCGAACATCTCCACCCGACTCCTCGGATCCCAACCCTCCTCTCCATTCTTGTTGTGTAGCTCCCACCAAGGCTGGCCCTGAGCCTCAATCCATTCGAATCTGAACTTGCACCTAACAAAACCCTGCCCCTCCTCACCGTCCCCCTCTCCACGTCCCGCTTCCCGCTCAGCCCAAGAATCCGTAATGACATACCATCCCAACACGGCATAACCGCAATTCAACTTCCAAGGCAACAACGCATAGTTCTCCGCCGCGATCAGCACTATCGGCAACTTATGCCTTGCTGAATGCAGTAGTGCACGGATAGTACTATCGCTTGAAGACTGGTCTTGTTTGAGAGAAGCTTCTCTAGGCTCGCTCGGCCCGGCAGTGGGGATGCTGGGTGAGATGACTTTGCTCTTTCCACCTCCGTGGGAGATGATCACTCGTCCATTGTGGGCGAAAGCATCGCGTCGAGAGGGCCAGCCTGCGAGCAAGTAGCCGTAGGGAATGGAGTCTTTAAGTGTGGCGAAGCGACGCTGCGATTTGAGGAGAGAGGAGGATGGAGGGCGAGAGAGAGAGGAGAAGGAGGAGACATAGGAGCCTGTTTGATAGGCGCGATAGTAAGGCAGGGACTCACAGAGCTCTTGACGGGTTTCGGACCAGATGATGGGGCCGCTGAAGGGCATGGTGGGTTATGGCATCGGTAGGGCTGAGTCGAAAGACTCCAGATGGTGGATAATATGATAAGAGCTGGCCATTCTCAAAGGGATCTAAGGCGGTTTCCCTTGGATTGACATGCGAAGACGATAAGTTGGGTTTGAGTCAGAAGGGAAGCAGCTGGCAAGGCGCAAGAGCTAAGCCTGACCCTTTCCGTCAAGTCAGACGACTGTCAAACCCTTAACCTTTGCGCAGTTTCTTCTCTTGCAGGACCCTTTTTCTTTTCTTTTCTTTTTGTCTGAGGGTGATACGCGCTTATAAAGGACGAGGGACGTTTAAGCGGAAAACTCAGCAGCGGAACGGGCCGAAAAGTGGAGAAAAAAGCAGCGCGTCGATTGCACGGACCTTCCGATCCAACAGTCATCTTCACCGACCCAACCTCAATCCCGACACAATGCAATTAGGTGGCGGCTTCATCATTGACGACCTCTCGACCGTGTTTGACGAGCCGACGCCAACTCAGACTCAGGACAATACTGACGAAGCGATCTCGAACACAGATTCGGTCGCAACACCGAAACCACTGACCAGCAAGCAAGAGGGCAAGCTCAGGACGTTTCTCGATGGAGCACTCGAAGATATCACACGAGGTTACAGGAAACGGTTCGATCCTTCATCGCCATTGCATACTCTGTCGAGCTATTTGGCGGAATGGATGAGGCTGTTAGGTGTGCTGGCTCATGTGCCGCCGTATGGAAGTGGGAGTACGAATTTGTTGATTTCGTATCTGTTGAGATGTTCGACGGATCTGTGTGATGGGATTACTGGATACAGTCTCGCGATGGAGGTGGAGGCGGAGAAACGATTGTGTAAGAAGCAGAGGACCGAGCAAGAGCTTGAAGGGAAGCCGAAGCCGAAGCGAAACGGACAACGCGCATCAGACAAGGATGACAACGAGGAGGAAGATGCAGAGTCGGAAGAGGACGAAGAAGAGGAGACACAGCATCAAATAGCCTCGCGGACAAAGCAGCTCAATCTAGCCTTACAAACGATCGATCTACTCGATCGTGTCTGGGCCGCAGTGTTGAGAGGCAACCTCATCAACCTACCCCTTGCTCTGAGCAATTCTAGAAAAGCGTTTCCGGACACAACAGACTCTGCAACTGAAACCAGCTCAAGTGACGGCCCACGCTCTCATCAAGCATATCATCCGCGCACCATCCACTTGACAAGCAGTCTCGTCCCGTCGCCCGCCATCGATGGTCGCTTCGTCTCCGGCTCTACCTCCACACACAACCCCCCAAGGGAAAGCCTACCCATCCACGGCGGGCGGGGCAACCGAACAGTGGGCGTCACAGATCAAGTTCGCTTACGCAACATTGCCATCTCTTCTCGCGAGAAGCTCTTCTCCTGGATGCGAAGCGAGCTTGATGCCCCGCCACCACCCATCATGGACGAGCTCGATCCGGAACGAGAGCCCAGCGATAACACCGTACAAGGCATGTTTGGGTTAAAGCAAGAAGCTGGCACGGTGGCGAATGCAGAAGAGGATGCTGCCGAGGATGCTGATTTCGAAGACGTCGCGATAGACGGCGACGAGGAGGTGAAGCAAGAGCAAGGCTATGATGCGGAGGAGGATACTGAAGAGCACAAGCATTATCAGGATTTATTCGACAAGAAACTTGATCCTGACGAGGATGACGAAGATGACGAGGACGGACCTTCCGCGGCTGCTCGCGATTCTGATCAGACGCTAGGAGCATCAGTACTCGGCACTGTTGACGCTGTCACCTCGGATGAGACGCATGACAAGAGGAAGCGAGAGGAGACACCCAACGAGTCAGCAGAGCCAGCAGAGCTGCCCAGAGCTGATGGCCTACCGAGCAAGCGTCCACGAGCATCCGTAGCAGAGGTAGACGCAGATACAGACGCAGCTGCGTCCGAAGCTGGGGCAAAGATGAGCCGTTCAGAGATGGGGTCTATCAATTTCAGCCTCTCAGACGCCATCGGACAGTGGGATATTGCTTTCACTCGATCGTTCTCAAGGACGCTTCGAACGCTCAGTGACCTGTTGGAAGTGTCGAAACGAGCCGGCAAATCTGACTTCAGCACAAGCCTTGCCGGAATCTCTGGTGCAGATGAGCAGGAGCCTGCTGATGAACGATAGTCAAAATCACACTGCTCGCATCACATCGCGGATCGCACGCTTCCTATCTTCAATACCATTTCGTGTTGCCTTTAACGCAAGTCTAGTAAGCGTACTTCTTTCGAGCCTGCTTAGCAATAAAACTAGGGAAAATCTTGTCCACCCATGTTGCGAAAGCGTAAAATGGAGGCAGTGTGATCGTGCCCTCGTTGTATCGGTCAACTGCAAAGATCGTCTTCTCGGCCACATGTGCTGAGGTGAGCATCTTTTCGCCCTTCACCCAGGCCAAGTCTTGCGGCATATCCGCTTTGCTCGAATCGAGGTCGACCGCAGAGTGACGGAACGAAGTAGCAATGGTACCAGGACAAATGGAGAGGAAGCGAACTTTGTTCCTACGCTTAGCTGAGTCCTTGGGTGACTTTTCAGCATGAGCTTGAGCTTCGATTGCGACCGATCGGAAGAGTGAGAGTTGTGCTGATTTCGTTGCTGCATACACCGAGCGGGTCGGGGTAGCAAAGAGTGCTGCAGCGGAAGACATGAGGATTACAGCCGGAAACCGACTTGTGGTTTGAAGCATGGGTAGGAATGCAGCAAGACAGATTGCGGTACCTGCGACATTGACGTTCGAGGCAGAAGTCACGGCTTGTTGCACGGCAAGGAGTCCTGATGCATCGGGGTACACTTTACTTGCTTCTTGCTTTTCCGTCGGTCTAATTGGATCGACTCCAGCAACACCTAGGAGTGGTAGCAAAGCAGAGACGCCAAAGCAGATGTGCAGGGTGTCGAGACCCTTGAACTTGGCAGAGACTTGCTTGCGAAGCTTGTCGACATCTTCAGCTTTCGAGCAATCGGCAGCGATGCAGTGAATGCGAGATTCGTGTTTGAGTTTGGATCCGTCACCGGGTGCTTCGTCTGACATGTCGTATTCTTCACCCTCGGCTGCTTGAGCAATGCAGCGCTTCTTGACGGCTTCCAAGCCTTCGAGGCTTCGTCCAACCAGGATGAGATCACGGCATCCACGACGAGCGTATTGGAGAGCTAGCGCTTCTCCAACACCACGCTCGTTGGATGCGCCGAGGATGAGAACGCGCTCTTCGTAGATCTTGATCCTTTGGATGCGCGGACGCGCGGAGAAATGGAACATGACTGCGAGAGGTGCAGTCAGAGCGATGCATACGAGCGTGCCGATGAGCGAGAGCGTCTTGGTGTCCGGTATCGGGACACCGAGCTTTTCGAATGCTGATTGAACGAGGTCCATGTTTGCTATGCTTGGGCGGCCTGTTGTTGTCAGGCGCTGGGATGTTGGTGGTGGTAGTCCGATTCGAGGCGGTGCCAGCTGTCCAGGTGAAAGAGGATGAGGCGAACGGACAGGTTACGCAAGAAGATCTTTGCCTCCCCCTCGCTTCTGAAGAACTGTTGCGGTCGCGGCTTTCAGCAGCTTTCAGAGAACCACGCGAACGTTTGGCGGAGAGGACGTGCGAGCGTCATGCATACTGTATATAGTGACAAAGTGGAGGAGAAAAGGTATTATATAATCCTGACTTTGCAACATTTTGGACTTGAGCGTTGCCTCTGGAAATTTTTTGGAAGGAAGCAGTGTCTGCCAAACCCTAAGTTGTCAATCGGCCCTGTCAATACGGTTCTTCTCAAGCCTCTCCACTCAAGTCACCATCAACCTAGCCTCTCCTTGCACCAGGCCTTCGCATATCGAATCCTCATACACTCTCAAAGAGTGGCCTGATCGGTGAAGCACCGCCTACCTCACAGCCAATATGTCGAAACGATCACGATCCGACTCGGAGTCGAGCTCCTCCTCCTCCAGCTCGAGCGGCTCCTCCTCGGTTGAAGCTCAGACCGCATCTGCATCTACAACAAAGCTTCCTTCCTCGCGCAATCTCTCCAATATTGGCTACAAACCACCTCGGGGCTTTGACCCCGTCTCTTTCTCCTCTTCCTCCCCCTTCCTAGAGAAGAAGTTGTCTTCTGGCAAGGGCCAGAAATTCTGGGCTGTCCGTATCCCAGCTGGTCTCTCACCATCTCAACTTGACGGTGTAGTCATTGACATTCCTCGCGACACATCTGATCTCGCAACTGCATCCAAACCACTCGGAACCATTACCGTCCCAACGACGTCATCTAGCATCGTCGACACGTACAACTTCTACTCGTCCGTTCCCTCCGCTCTGAAGGGTAAGGGCAAGAAGACACAATCCAGCAGCGCAGACTCACAGCTTATTGCTATGGCATCAGAAACCGCAGTTGGTGCGAATGGAAAAGAAGACGCAAGTGTAGCAGTAGGACAGGGTGCTGCATCAGAGCTGGAAAGCTTGAAGCTACTGGTGCCTGCGGCTGATGGCAAGGAGGCAGGAAAGCTCGTAATGGCACCCGTCAAGGTGGAGAGACATTTGCATTTGTCGATTGCTAGTCCGGCTGAGACGAACAAGGCAGAGAAGCCGAAAGAGACAAGCAACAGGTTCGAGGAGAAGAAGCTGCCGCAACAGCCGTGGCATTTGCTGAAGGGAAACTTTAAGCCCGCTGGTACTCGTAGCAACACCGACTCAGTGACAGCACAGGAACCAGCGAGTGCGGTAGCAGAAGAGGATGGCGACAAGAAGGAAAAGAAGCGCAAGGTCAAGACCGAGGCTGAAAAGTCTCCGAAAAAGTCCAAGAAGTCTAAGAAGGACGAGTGATGTTGCGATATGGGTCCCTCTTCTCATCAGCGTTCAACCTTGCTCGCTGCAATGCAATTCTTGCTTCTCAAACACCATCTTGATCGTTTGGTTGTGCCAGTGCCCTCTCCGCAATGAAGCATCGGGTCAGGATATGAGGCATCGGGAAGAATCCGACGTCTGAACGGAAAGATGTGCTCTGAACATGGCAAATCCGAGACTTTTAGACCTAACAGCCTTCACTCTCGGAATCGGGCGGGTCAGGGTCCCAACATTTCGCCTGAGACGCACTCTCGAGACCCTTTTTTTGTTTTTATTTTTCTTGTGTTCTTGCGAGCTGCAACGGCCAATTTTTCGTTGGGTCGGGCAGACTGTGGAGTTTTCGCGTTCTCTTGTTCGGATTAGGAAGAAATGGGCGATGCAGTGTGAGTATCGGCAGCGTGAGCGAGCAATTCTTCTCGTCGATAAGTACTGTACTTAGCATCATCAAAAATCGATTAATTTCAGCGAACGGCGAAAGTGTCGGTCAAATTCTCAGAGCGTTACAATTGCGTGTCGGTGAGGTCCACGTTGTTACTTTCTTCTCGAACCTCACCGTCATCGTCATCTCCAACCCTATCATTGTCACGGCACACATCAAGATGTCGGCATCACGCAGCCTTCTCATGCCTGCTTATAGGCTCTTCGCCGCCTCCGCTTCGGCCTCGGGCTCGAGCTCAGGATTGGTGATGGCTGCTAGAGCATTGTCCACCTCGTCGATGCAGCAGGCTATCAGCAAGTTCACCATGCCCGCCATGTCGCCCACCATGACTTCGGGTGGTATCGCTGCATGGAAGGTCAAGGAGGGTCAGGCTTTCTCTGCGGGAGACGTGCTTCTCGAAATCGAGACCGACAAGGCCACCATGGATGTCGAGGCTCAGGACGACGGTGTCCTCGCCAAGATCATCGTTCAGGATGGAAGCAAGGATGTTGATGTAGGCAAGACCATTGCTATGCTCGCCGAGGAGGGAGACGATATCTCCAACGTCCAAGCTCCCCAAGATGAAGCCCCCGCTGCTGCCGCTCCTTCCTCCACAGACTCTTCCGACAAGTCGGCGCCAGGACCATCCACTCAGACTGCAGCCTCGACTGGCTCCGCAGCTGCTTCGACACCAGGCGCTTCCAGCTCCAACGCACACCACCACTTCAAGGGACCTCTCTTCCCCTCTGTGCAGCGATTGATTGCGGAAAACAACATCGAGGATGCCGAAAGCAAGATCAAGGGAACCGGTGTTCGCGGTATGATCACCAAGGGTGACGTCCTCGCTTTCCTTGGCAAGGCCAAGACACCCACTGGCTCGTTCAAGGAGCCCAAGGGAGGCATTGCTGTTCTTGGACCTTCGCAGGCTGCTCCCAAGGGTGGTGCTTCGGGCGGCGCACCTGCCAAGTCTGCTCCCGCCGAGTCATTGTCGGAAGACGCTCTTCGCTCGCTTATCATTGGCGGTCTCGCCTCATCTTCTCGTTCAGCACGACAGGCTGCACCAGCGTCCGCACCAGTTGCTGCTGCTCAGCCATACTCGCAGCAGGCAATTGACAACGCACTGGAGGGCTACACTTTCTCTTCGACCCCTGCATCAAAGCCATTGCGAACCGGTTCGACACGCAAGGAGGGTATCCGAAGCGATGACCCTCTTTGGGACCTTATCTGATCGCATCTCCTTCCGAAGAAGAAGTGCTCACACGACACTATGACTGATAGTCACGCGCACCACAAACTTGTAGATAAAGCACTTGCATACTCTTGAGAAAAGAAACAGGCCTATGAGCCGATTGCATAATACCACAGCTTGCGAGTCGCAGTATTCTTGAATGTCACGGCTGAGCTGACACCTGCTGCTCTTTGATGTGTGCGAGCAATAGCTGAGCAGCTTGAACCCAAAGCATCTGGCCCTGATCAAGGTGGGCGAGCGAGTGAGAGAGCCTTTCTCGCGCGAATGAGTAATTGCAAATATCGATGAGCCTGTTCGAACAGGAACGCGGCGAAATTGCAAAAAAGATCAGAATCAGAATGACAGGGTTCTGTTGCGATTATCAAGGTGCAGCAAAGGCTTCTGTATAACCGGCAAGGTACACATTTTTTGGGCCTATCTCTGACAGGCTGTCTTCACTCTTCCACTACCGCCCTCACACCGCAGCTCCGTTTGCAAGCCTCACACTATCTTGCAGAAGACGAAGACGAAGGAGAAGGAGAAGGAGGAGAGTCATCCGACATGATGGACTCGCATCGCATCACCGCCTTCCACTGCCTCTGAAGTGCCCTTCGAAGCGGACCGCAATCCTGTCGTCTGGCCGCGACTCTACGCCAAGCTCAAGGCCCTTCTCACCTGGCATCACCCCGCCTGCCTCTCCGCCCCGATTGATCATCATCGTTCCACACGGCTGTACGCAGATCCAAACGGATTCTCTTCTATCCAGTAGTCCTCGCAAAGAAGCTTCAAGCACGCACTCGCACGAGTTCGTTCCTATCCGAACCATTCTTTCCACAGTGTTTCGCCGCCTCCTCCTCCCTACCGTTTTGACTGGCCGACTCGCTGGTCAAAATTATCGCCAAGCTCTATTCGCTCATCCGAACGGCTCACTGTCGGCTAGTTCGACTGTCTCACTCGCTCCGCTTTTCGTTGCGTCCATCGATACAGAACCACCATCTTCACCTTCTGTCGGCCCGTTCTCACCAACACCTTCCTCACCTTGATGCCAGCTGCTTGAAAAACTAATCAGCGGCTCGGCTCTTCCCCCATTCCACATCATGGCGGCGTCAACGGAAGATGTGTTTTC
>Ga0068631_100916_pt1 | contig 11286 bp, 14 predicted proteins | sample InSIn5gowninarea_2_FD_77434 | JGI IMG/M metagenome (GOLD analysis project Ga0068631, IMG submission 77434) | Clean room microbial communities from NASA Spacecraft Assembly Facility at Jet Propulsion Laboratory, Pasadena, California, USA -... ...
ACGACGAGCATTTTACAACGGAAAGCCTCGTCAACAACGAATCTGCCAGTACTCTAGTCACCACCACCCATAGGCGAGATCTCGCCAGGCATCATACCGACTTCTCACTAATTTCGAAGCAGAAGTGTTCGGCCACGCCTTTCGCCAGATCAACCTTATTATCGAGCAGCAGACCTCTGCGGAAGAAGCGGAGTCAACAAGTAGTTAGCCTCCCTGCGAACAGATGCACTTACAGGGAAATGAAGTATGAATCCCAGTTGTATAGCTCATTGAAACGGGCGCCCGGCACGACGAAAGGGATACCCTTTAACGTCGTACTTCCATCTTCCTTGTGCACTTTCTCCATCGCTAAAGCCAAAATACCCGGCTTGTCATTAAGACTCTTGACATACTCTGCTGTGAAGTTCTTCGGGATCTTTTCGACCTGGAGATTTAAGTGGGGCTTCTCGACTGCAACGGCTTTGTAGTACTCGTACATCTCTGGCTCTCGTTCTGGCACGTAAATGCGCGGCGAGCTATTCTTCGAGCGATTCTTGGGGTCGACACAGATTGCCTCGAGTCCATCGCCGTCAATGCACCGAGTCAAACCGTTCCAGAACAGGTTGCGGATCATACGAGACAGGCGGTCCACAGGATTTTCATTAAGACGTGCCTCATCTAAGACAATGTGCTTCCTGCCGTAGTCTTTGGCTAGAGCAAGTTCTTGTAGCAGATTTGATAACATGTAGGTGCCACGGACCTATTGAAGGTATGTGCAACAGCAACATATCATACGGCGTCAGACGGATTCACGCGGAGAGGGATAGTTTGGATTGAGGGAACAAAGGATGGTATAAGAGCCAGCAGGGTAGGACGACAAATGGAGGGGAACAACGGAGATCATTCGTCAGCGAGGTCATCTCAGGAAGCTCGGCAGAGCCACAGGTATACGCACATCGAAGGACCGGTAGCCATTTGAGGTCAAGGTTCCCAAGGCAAGTACCTTCGGACCTGTGTCTGTCACGGCAATCTGGAAGTTGTTATCCGTATCTTCCTGCTCGAGTACCATACGCATTGTCTCCTCGACATCTATGAGGAACTTGCGCGGTCTGAATGAGTGCTCATCTGCGCCAAATGCTGTCAGTCCAGTGGTACTGCCTATCTTCGGAATTACGTGCGATACATGATCGGAGATTGTCAGACAAGACGCACCATGAGAGAGTCTTCGTGGGCGGTCGACCCGCTCATCTCCTAGCAGGGCTGGTCTCCTCACTGCCTGACCACCTGCGGCTGTGCTGGAGTATGTTCGTGCTCTGTTGCCGTGCCTGTCCTTGCCTGCTGGGCCTACGCGATCATGCTGGCCATAGTACTGACTGGCGTCCAGTTGGCTCGCTCCGGCGTGGCCTGGCAGATGAACCGTGTCCGAGGGTGTATTGCTGAGGTTGCTCGCCATTGCGACCTCTGTCTTCTAAAGCCAAAGCTGCGATTGAGATATTGAATAGGAGTAGACCTTCGAAGTGGCTGCAGCCCAAGAGTGCCTCGGGCGCGACTTTGCCAAACATTTCTACAAAGGCTGGCCATGCGGTCACTGCGCGGCACGGCGAATCCGGGGTGGCGAAATAGAGTAGGTTTGAACTTTGGAAGCCTCGAGTTGATATCACTTCATCTAGCTGAATACAGATGAAATGGCGGACTGAAGTAATGAAGCATGAATGGCACTATCCTCAATTTCCTGCAGTACTGCCCCCGCCTAAAGTCCCTTCACTTGACTATATCTGGTCAACCTGCCGCTGTGGCTACTATTTTGACGGGGTGTTCATTTGCACCCAAACTATTTCTGCAGCTGACATGTAGATTGACAATCCCTCGCTCTACGTATCTGGCTGACGCCCGTAATCGTGAAAGCCTGACTCGCCTACTCCGGATGCAGTTCCTTCCAACAAAGCTCTTCTTTGGTCCCTCTCTGCCGCCAAATGCATATTCATGATGCTTCTCCTGTACGCCAGCTGCTCCATCCAATACTCATACAGTGTCTCGTTTCTACGCTTTCGTGCCTTCTGGTGATACACGTAAAGCGAGTAGACCATGCCAGCCATGCCCAATACGATAAACACGGGAACGATTACGTAAACGAATCGCGGTACTGGAGCGGGCGTCTCAGGCGGGGAGACACATTGCTGATTCAGGTCGCAGTTCCCTGACAGACACTGACTGTCTGATTTGCAGCCTTGGCCTGCAGCGAGACGTTTCTCGCACTGCAATGTGTCGCTATCACAAAAAGTGCCTGTAGCACAATTGTCTCTTGACACGATGTCGGTAAATTCTGACCTAGGGATCCGGCCAACGAGTCAGGCTATGTGGAGCGGAAGCATCTAGAGTGAGAATATAGCTACCCGTCAGGTAGGAGTCCAGAATAGATTGTGTTGTCGATGACGCACTTCTGGCCACCCGAAGTCAAGTCAGCCATTGACTGAAGGAAAGTGCTCCACGAATCTCACCTCGCCTTCCATCTTGTCTGCATACATGCAAGTGTAACTCAAACAGATCGAGCCATTGTAATTATTCTCATTTGCCCATAACGACGCCGTCAAAGCTGGTTGACACTGATCTGTAGTAAGACGCTGTTACAAGGGTCCGCCGGCGGGATGGCATGGTATTGAAGCTCACCGTCCCTGTTCAGCTGGCAGGCTCCTCCAACCGGCACTAAAGGCCGGCAGCCAGATTCTTCATCAGGGCAAAAGCTACCCTCAGGACACCGTGGTGGTAGTATGTCGTCTTGACCATATCTGGGGAACCCAGGCAGGATTGGCATCGTGAGCTCCAAACGGGCGTCTATGCTGTGATACGGGAGACTCACCCAAAGGGGAATTCGTCTTTGCGACAAGTCTTTGGCTGACAGGTTCCCATGCCGTTGGAAAGCTCGGAACCCCCTTCTTCCGCGAGGGTGTCATTTGCGAATACTGGCGCAGGAGCGGCAAGAAAGATATTTTGTAGCTGTCCTCGACGACTGAGTCGAGTCTCATGTCTAAATGGTGAGAAGTCGGTATGATGCCTGGCGAGATCTCGCCTATGGGTGGTGGTGACTAGAGTACTGGCAGATTCGTTGTTGACGAGGCTTTCCGTTGTAAAATGCTCGTCGTCCTTTGAGTAAGGCGAATCATTGACAGCACAATAATCTTTGGGGCCACAGTCGGACCTGAATTTGTGCGAGTTGGGATCGAGTCGGCTGTTGGAGATAAGACAGGGTTCCCCAACAGCAGCTGCTCGCCCAGCCAACGCTAGAACGCTCAGCAGGCCAGCAGCCAGATTTACCATCGACAGCTACGACGCCGGGTGACCAAGTTGGACGAATGTAGCTGAACTTTCGCGGAAGTGAGACTGCACTGAGGCCTCTGTTGTGATCTGTTCCTTGCCTGTTAGCTGAGTTGAAATCTGTGTGCACCAAATCAGGAATTTCCAGCATTTCGAAACCAGCCAGACTATTTCGCAATATCTTCCAACTGCAACACGCATACACTAATTGGGATGGATGAGGCTGATAGACTCAACGCACGGAACAGAGCATCGCTACGATTATTCTAGAAATATCGCAGCTTTCAGGATGCTGCTTTTTCCAGTCTTGCCCTCCCTCGTGCTCTTTCGCCACCAACGTCGAGGAAGGAAATTTGCGACAGAGCCTTCCTCGGGATGGCTGCGCGTAAGCATGCAGGCAGGACAGCATAGCGGACTTCCGATACCTACAGCCAACACTAGCAGTCATGGGAAAAGGTGAGTAGATGCATGCACTGGGTATATGTATATGAGGAGTCAAGCTGACCGCTTCATTCTCCCATTCTACAGTCCACGGATCTCTCGCCCGAGTGAGTGCCACTACGTCCAGCAGCAGGATCGAGCAGCAGAGGCAATCTGGGAGGACGGATGGTGTTTAAGAGCAGCAGGCCAGCAGAGAGAATCACAGGAGGCTATGAAGGTGCAGGGCAAGATTGGTCGGATCGCTGGAAGCCGGGACCCTAAACGAAAGATTTAGGCTCTCCAGATGCTCTGAGGTTGGCGGCGATCTCGTGAGACGCGACAGGTCAGGAAAGAGTGACAGTACTAGGCCTGCACTGTGCATGCAGATACATTCACACGAAGATGCCGAGGGTGGAAGGAGATGCTGTGTCTGCTGCCGCAAGAGAAGGGGAATCCAGCGGTTTCTGCTGTCATCCTGCTGGGACAATCCACATCAACGAGCAAGTGTACTAATCTAAACGCTATTCCCCAGGCCGGCAAAGTCAAGTCGCAGACACCTAAGGTCGCTCCTCAAGAGGACAAGCCCAAGAAGATCCAGGGACGAGCTAAGAAGGTTCGCTGCTTCACCTTCGCTGCAACATTGCCGTGATCCTTGTGCCGCGACCGGAGGCTGATTGACCCTTACATGTACAGCGCATCCAATACAACAAGCGATTCGTCAATGTCACACTAACAGGCGGCAAGCGCAGAATGAACCCCAAGTGCGTCCATGCCGTTCCCGCCAACCCCCGAAACCTCGTAGCTGACGCCATCGCCTTGTTTTGCAGCCCCGTTGGAAAGTCTGGTTAAGCGTCTGTCGGGCTACCTTTTGCCTGGTATACGAGTAGAAAGATTATTGCGACAATATAGAGATCATCAACCGAAGGATGAATCAACTCTTACGCATTCTCCCGATGTAGTCGTTATCCTGCAGCTCGCGAGCTCGGCGCATGCAGCTATATCTCTCAGCAATATTTCGGACTACAAAGTCTACCAGTTTCATCGCTGTACCCGCTGTCGTTTCTTTTTGCCTTGCAACTGTTGGATATCACGATTGGCATTCTCACACTACATGGGCCTACCCCTGACTTGGAACTTGGTCTCGAGCTGCTTTGCGACGGCCGGATTGGTAAAGTGGTTACTGGTCGCATCTTCTGGCTCTTAAGTTTTGCCTTCCCGCTATCGTGTACCCTGACAAATATTGATGAAGATTAGCTAATTCGATGTTACGGTCGTGTGGATAATCTTGGCTTGACCTGGCACGGTAAGCAGGAACTCCATTGCACGTGCTCACAGGTGTGTCAGGGACCAACAGCATCTGAAAAAAGCAACACACGGGCTTATACTTTTCACCTGGTTGACCGTCTCATACGTCATACGTAAATGCTGGTCCTTCAGTGATAAGTGCAGAGAACGGTACCCTCCTGGGCAGACGGAAACCAGGGCGTCCACCGAAGCCGATGATGGAGAAGCTTGCCGCACAAACCGACAGTCCAAGCGTTAACTTCATTGGCCTGCTCGGACAGGTGAGCGCGGCCATCAGAGTTATACCACTGTGAGCATGGCTGCGCTCGACCTTCATCTGGCCAGCAAGTATATGATGGAGGACAGGCATGCAGCCATTCACGTGCAAGCTGTACAGTCAGTACTGCGGGTATGATCGAAGGTGGCGGGGTCACCGAGAAAGTCTAAATGCCAAGCGACTGTCAGAGCTGAGAAAGAGCGACAGCAAATTAAATAAGGAAGACGTCGCGCTCCTATGTGGTAAGCTTCCCACTTTTCCTTACTAGTTACGCAACTTCTACCGTAGGCTGCGCGACTGACCGCGAGGTGACCGACCGCCTGCTATATTTATTTGGCCTCACTACACAAGCCGTGTATTTCAGTCACGACCGCGGCGCAGCAGGAAGAGGCAACATCTAACTGTACACTGGCAGTGTTCCACGTTCCGGACAACCTCAGGCTGGGAGGAAGCATAGTCCTTCAACTACAGCACGCCCAGCTTTACTGCAATGCAAACTCCGCCCTAGCTCACAAGAATGCCTCACGCTCATTCAGAATCGCAGCTGCCGCTGTACTCAGCCACAGCGTCATCATCCTCTTCTAGCCTAAACGGGCCTGACTACTCTGAGAAGAGCAAGGAAAGCTATGCAGCGTCAAAAGGAAAAGGAAGACAGCGCTTCTCTGTCTCGAGCTACGACCACCATGCAGGGCGTCGTCAACACAGACCGCGACATCCAGGTTTTGTGGTGACAGGCTGGAAAATGCTTTTGCCCTCTTCCCTGCCGCATTATCAGCCATCCACTCCCTTATCCTGGGACGGCGGCGACCGTTACCTGTCCTTTTGTTCTGCTTTCTGTCGCTCTTCATCTTAGCAAGCTTGACGACATCTGAAGAGTACATCCCTTCGAGCGTCTCCCAATCTCGTTCAAAGCTCACTTCCATAATCGCATCTGGTTTCCGGACGTCGATCAGGCTTCCCACCTCACCGCCCAGTTCGGACATCACCTTGAATGATAGTCGCCCTCGCAAATGGCAATCTCCAACACCGCCTCTGGCCCTGGATGCAACCCTGACACAGCGACTTCAGGCTTTATGGGATTCGCCGCTGGAGGAGCCCGCAAATTGGGTGAAATGGAATAATCAGACCTGCAGTCGAGAGCGCGTCAAGCAGGCTCAGAATGACTGGATTACGCAAGATGCGGCTCTCATCTGGCACAGCTTGAATTCAACAGATGTCAAGCAATACAGGAAAGGCATGATTGACTACCTCGTTGAGTGCGAAAGGCAAGGTCTTATGGACCCGAAGAACGCGGGAGAGGGTAGAGGGTATGCATATAATCTGATCTTACCAGTCTCTCACGTGAACACATGCTGACATTTTGTTTCTCTGGACAGCCTCGTCTTCACGGCTGGAAATGCAGACACCTTCTCTCGTGTTCTGCTGACCCTCAAAATACTGCGCAATCACTACATTACAAGCTTGCCCGCGGAAATATTCTCCTTCCCTGGCGAGATGCCACCTCCTGAGCTATTGGAGGAATTTAGCTTGTACAACGCAACACTACGTGTCGTACGTGTACATCTACTCTCACGAGATAACCCCAGTCTTACTGACAGCGGATGCTCCTTAGATCGACCATGCGAGTCGTGACGAGTCGCGCGCGAAGAACTACCAGATCAAAAGCGATGCTATCGTTGCTTCATCGTTCGCAGAAGTGCTCTACCTGGTAGGTCACTTGAGATTCAGTATTTTGAGAGTCTAAGTCCATTTCGCCATCCGACAGGACTCCGACAATATCCCCGTGGCTTATCTCGGAGAGCACGACGGCACTTTCTCTACAAATATTACAACCGAGGGCGAACTCATCTGGAACGCTCCGTCCTACAAGCGTTTAGGAGTCATGTTTTGGCCTGATTATTGGAAGACAGGACCGATGAACCCTATTTGGGGTATTATTGGGTGAGCCAATGCCTTTTCCTTGCGCCCGGCATTCCCGTGCATACGGCTGTAATTGCTGACCACTGTGGCCCGTGAGATCAGCACGCAATGCCGAGACGAGTGGGAGCAAGAAGCAGGGCAAATTCTCATTGACAAGCGCCGCCATATGGACGCTCTCCTCCTGGCGAATTGGATGCTAGACGATTGGCAGGTACATTATGCTACATGGAAGTGCTGATTATGCTGGGGCTTATGCACTTTCCATGTCACCGTTACAGTTCTGGTTCCATATTTCTGACGGAGATAAAGACATCTTCCGATTTGCTTTCCTAGCGGTAGGGAGCATGCAGTCAACAGTCGAAAACCGAGAAGCTGACCACGGTTGAATGTACAGCTACGGAAAAGATGGGCGGTCCCGGGCAGATACGTTGGTGCAGGCGCTCTGCCTGGTAACACCCTGAGCGGATTTTGTGGCCACGTAAGTCGCAATACACAGCGTAGAGATGACTTTGTGCCCACCTTGAACTTGCGCATTTAGACTATGATGCAACATGACCATCTTGGGCATCCCATGTTTGTACACTATAACTTACTCAAGCAGATTCCAAGGTAAGACTATCCGAGTCTTGGATATTCCAGTAACGACGACAGCTAGCTGATCAGCTATCGGTATTTAGCGGTGTTGCTCAGGGTTACACGTGGGGGCGAACTCGACAGACAGTGCTTTTCAACGGTGGCAATCCAGATGCTGAAGGTGGAGAAGGGTTTGGCGACGTTGAGGCGGATAGTGAGTGCTTTGCATAATCTATGGCAACGATGCCGCTGAACAAGATGCGTGACAGTGATAGCAAATGCTGCCGCGGACGGAACAGCTATAATGCCGGCCGTGGCAGGAGTTCGCTACCGGGCAGCACTCGAACGTGGTCTGTTCACCCGCTTCCATGGTGGAGTGACCTCAGCGCTTTGTGTAGACATACACTATGAAGATCCCCGAACATCAGAAGAACGCGCTCGTGACCTAATGTACGAAAAGCAGCACCCCCTCATGAACGATAAGAAACAGAAACTAGAACCGAAAGGTCAAGTAACGCACGGGAAGGCTCCCGAGGGCGACTTGATTGCCATTGATTGGCAGGTCGATCCACTGTATGTCAATTGGTGGAGAGACGAGCCCCGCTTGCAGGAGTTTGAAAAGTACTTTTACGCAGAGGGTGGCAAGCCCAATGGAAAAGGCTTCTAGGCAATGGTCGAACGCATGTGAGGTGATGCTCCGGGCCTAACAGGAGAGATCCACGAGGTGTATGCTATGGAAAACACGCGAAAAAGTACTAAGGACATTTCTAGACCGAATATAGATTGGATAGAGGACTTGTGTAACATATTCAATACCGCAGATTGCGCGCGGGTGGTGTAGTCAGTGACTTGGGCTACCGCGGGCGGCAAGCCAGCCTTGATAGAGAGGCAAAAAAGGTGTCTTAGACATGTCAAGATCGCCATTGTCGACCGGACAAAGCTGCGAGAAGTCTCACGCGTGCAATAGCCTTCCATGATAGGACAGGAGTTGCAGTAAGCTCGAAGGCATCGAGTCACGTGACTAGTATTTTGACGCGGTGTGATCGAAGCAGCCTTTGGCACTGTTGACACTATCGTCCAGCTCACACCGCAACCACAGCGGGTTGCAGGCCAGTGCATCCGACTGGAGTGCACCACCATCAGCTATCAGCACTCATGCCGAACCTCGTATACGATACCCCTACTCCGCCCTCGCAGCTCTACTCGTCAAATGCTGCTGCACTGGGCGGAGGCAGTGCAGCGTTCCCTGGCAGTTCGCTGCGGCCCCGGTTTCAGCAGCCCAGCCAGAGTGTTGTCACATCAACGGTCCTGCCCAAGAGCAGACTGAGAGAGCAGTATCAGCCTGAGATGGATCTCGACCTGGACAGTTCCTCCTCCGACTCAACTTTCTCTTCGACCGATCTCGCCGCTGTGGACAACAACAACAGCCCTGGACATAGAAACTATTACGCCGCATCCGGCCTCACTTCCAAGCTCGCCGTCGACGAGAACCGAGATCCCAATGGCTATCATCGCTCTCCAGGCTACGGCGATGCTGGCATGGGCCTCGGTATGAAAGACAATCAACGATTTTTCGACGTCCACCAGCAACCGAAACAGCATCATCAGCGTGGTGGCTACCTAGCCACGCGAGTTGACGAAAACAGTGACGTCTCCACACACAGCAGCAATCACTCTTCTACTTCCGACAGCGAAGAAGATTTCGCTGCCCGTGCTCGGAAATATCACCAACAGCTGCCAAGCACGGGCAACGCCGCGAACAATGTTACTAGCACTCCCTACCCTGGCGCTGCCGTCAGCAACAGCAACAGCAACAGCAACATCTCTAAAAGTGCTTTCGACGGCATGGCTCGAGAATTGAAGAAAGAGTTCGACCGAATCATGCACGCCGGTCAGCAATCTAGCCCTGCGGACAATGACCGCTCCGCCCGTCCTCAAAGCAATCCTACACCCATTCCCCACTTTCGAGCAAGGCGCAATTCGTCTGTACAGACGAAATTGTTCACAAACTCGCCGTCTTACTTGCAGGCGCCGGAAAGGTCTCTGCTGCCTCGTGCGGTGGAACCGAGGAGCTCTTTTTCTGCTGGACAGGAGAAGCCTCCTTCGGCCCGCAATGAGCACGAGAGAACCCCAACTACGCAGAGGACCTTCGGACAGCATTTGCGATACCCTCCGCAACCCCTCGCGCAACCCTCTCCGTCGAAGGCGTCTAATACAAATCAGCAGTCGTCCACCAAAAGGAGTCCCAATCGTCACACAATAGACTTCCACCACACTGAGGCAGGCTCTCCGTTTCACGCTCCCTCGGCTTCGCATACAATTCTTCCGACGATTAAACACAATGCTGCAAGGGTGTCCGAAGGCGCGCGTTCCCCCGACAAAGTGTCTCCTAGCCGGTTCCATGACGTCTCTTGTCGTGTGCCAGATGTCACAGGCCTCACCGAAGGCCTCACGAGTCCTTCCCGTGCAGCAAGCGGTCCTAGCTCTCACAGGACCTTTGCTATGGGTACCGGTTCCCCGGTCTCGTCTAGCAGGGTGTCCGCTTTTTCGTCACAAGGTCGGTTTGAGTTGCTTGTTTCCGTAGAAAGCGCACAAGCTCATCGCAGTTACCACCTCCCAGGTAACGCCGTGTCCTCAGCGCTTGAAGACATGAGACGTCGCCTTGAATTCTTAGAGAGCGAGAATGCACGAAGCGAGGCGAAAGTAGTAGAACTACAAGACCGGCTCGCGGGTCGGAATGCACTATCTGGCAAGCAAGCAGATACACACAAGACAAATGATCCGAACAGTATGTACGCCCCATGCCTTGCGGGTCAAAGTCTCTAAGATCATTGCTTTCCAGCTCTAGCACAGTCGCTTCAAGACGAAGTAGCTATTCTGCAATCACAGATTGAACAGCAGCGCCATTCCCTTGCGAATCTCCAAAGGAACCGTCCCTACGATGGTGTGGGCACAGATATGAGTCCATCCTCATCGTGGCAAGATGTTTTCTCTAGTCTACATGGCACTCTCCATGAGCTTACCGACCAAGTGATGCGGGTACGCCGCGTCTTGGAGGATGTCCTTAGTACGCTGAAGCCAGTAAGTAATACAAATGCCCCAATATAGCCTCACATGCCGAGAATTGACAGCGACAATACAATGAAGACAACAGCGGCAGGTATAACTGTCCGTGAACAACCATTTCCCGTGCGTTGTGAATACTTGCAGGCCCCGGACAACATGGACTATGTCAGTGGGCGAAATGCGAGCGCCAGCTTACGGCTCGCTGGTCGAGAGCCATCAAATCCCCCTCGTTCACTTTCAGCCGAAATGGCAGATCTGGCGCATCCGGCACGACCGTCTTCAGCACCCATACCTCAGTCAAGCCCATTTGAGTACAGGGTGCGGCGCACTTTCACCGACCCTGCCCGTGTACAGCTTAGACCGACTGCGGGAGAGACCAGGGAGCCACTGCTTGCGCGGGCCGAAAGGATACTGTCCAGTCTGCCGCCTCGCCACGATAGTGAAGTGCGAACGAC
>Ga0068631_100928_pt1 | contig 11169 bp, 8 predicted proteins | sample InSIn5gowninarea_2_FD_77434 | JGI IMG/M metagenome (GOLD analysis project Ga0068631, IMG submission 77434) | Clean room microbial communities from NASA Spacecraft Assembly Facility at Jet Propulsion Laboratory, Pasadena, California, USA -... ...
AGAAAGAGAGAAAGGAAGAAAGAAAGAAAGAAAGAAAGAAAGAAAGAGCCGCCGCATCCAACCAAATGAAAGAAGCCTCATTCCTCACTACTCGCACAACCACTCACAACGAAGAAAAGAGAACACAAGCTAACACGCCCTCACAGTAACAGGCACACTCAAGGGCTACGACCAACTCATGAATCTCGTACTGGACGAAGTAGAAGAGACATTACGAGGTACGTCTCACTCGTCCTTCCATACACAACCCGTTCACCCTCCATTCCTCCACACCCTCCTCACACGCCTCATACTCCTCCGCTTGACATCCCTCCACTCCCCTTTCGCCCTTCACCCAACTCCCACCTCACACAAGCCACAATCCCCTCCATCACACACAGAAACTAAAACACACGCACAGATGAAGAAGGCAACACCACAACCCGGCCCCTCGGCCTCCTCGTCGCTCGCGGGACACTTCTCACGTCAATCGCGCCCGTAGACGGCAGCCACGAGGTTGCGAATCCGTTCTTGCAAGGGGAGGGCGATGATGAGTAGATCTAGTCTGACTAAAGGAAAGATGTGTACAACAAAAACGAAGATGATTCTGCGAGGGGAAGAATGGAAGGACAGGTAATGAGAAAGAAAAGAAATGCAAGGAAGAAAAGGCAGTGATGGAAGGGTAGATGAAAAGCTTGGGAAGGAATGATACCAAAGCAGTGTTTGTACAACGACGTCGATAGATGACTGAAGATGGGATACCGGGTGATTTGAAGAGCGCGCCTTCTCTCTGACCATGATGTGCGTTACAGAAATGCACGAGATGCACGACAGCAACAAGGATTCAGAAAACTGAGCATTACACACAGTTGCGCAAGAAGGGTTACAAAGCAGCATACCACAATGGCGAAGAGCTCTCTTGATGGATGAACGCCTGTGTGTCCATTTTATGAGCAATATGAATACCAGATTATGACGCCAAGCTGAATCTAAGCCAAAGCTCAGTCGCAATACAATAAGGAGATAGTTCGGCGTGTCAACAGAAACTTCAAGGTTCGGTCCAAGAAGCGTCACACAGTCAAAGGCAAATCGGTTCAAAGCCTAGCTTATAGAGGTGAATACTACTAGGTATAGACAAAAAGAACTACAATATCAAAACCTGATCTGCCTGCATCGCAACTTGCAGTCAACATCAAGGAAGCCTCTACTCCTTCGATCATTTATAGACGCCATAAACTTTGGCAAACCTAGCGGCGTTCTTCAGGAGAAACTTGTGCTCCAAGTCCAACTTGCCATAATCAACCTTTTCCAATCCTTTGCCATTCTCTCCAACAAGAGGCCTTATCTGCGGTAAACACAGCAGATTTTCCTCAGGCAATTCTCCTGTCTGAAAGTACGTCCTTATTGCTTTGACCGCACAGAGACTAACCCCAGCCGGAACGCAATGACCGTCAATGTCATTCTGGAGCATTACGCTGTTCTTGAACAGCGATGACATGAATCGTGCGTTCCTTTGGGGTGTAACGGGATCGTACGTGTTGCCGATGAGGAGGATGCCGTGGGCAGTGGCATTGCTGCCGATCTGCTTCTGGAGAGGAGCAGCTCGGCGGCCGCGATCTGGAAACCAGTGACCGAGTTCTTGGGGACGACTTGGCCATCCGCTGCATAACAAACGAACACCAGCCCAAGCATCGCCAAGCCAGCGACTTTGGTTGTTCAGCTGTGCTTGGTAGTTTTCAAACTCTTGTACAGAGTGAATAGCGATCTCGTTGTCACCATCACGGCAGTGAATGCGAAGGGTTGAAGTCATTCCCCATAGGGCGGTGTCGAAGAAGGTGCCACACTCGGGATCATTAATGTTGAGGTCGGATGTATTGCACCTGACAGATGGGTCGATGACCATCTCGTTCAGATTAGCCATTTCCAAAACGTGCTTTCGTGCAGCAGCTATAGTCGCGTTAGGAAAAGAGGGAGTGCCCAAGGAGTTCATAATAGGCCCAATAGTCCGGTCGAGCTCTAGGAAGCCTCCATGGGGTTTGTATACAATAGCAAAGATCAGACTGTAAACGTCTGTCAGCGTGATGACCTGCGGCCCTATTTCCTTGTGTCCCGGCACAGGAATTGGTCCATTCTCCTTAATGTAGTTCTCCAGATCGTCCCAACGTGCCATAACATCTTCCGAAGACGTATCGCTCTCTTTGACCATGCTACAATTGGCTCCTGCTTGGAAACAGTATTCGAAAAAGTTATGCATGATTTTGTCCGAGTCCTGTAGGTTAGTAGTCCAACCTCCAGCATAATAATCAACGGAATCAGCAACACCATCCAATATCACACGATGCGCGCGATGAGGTTGTAAGGTGGCGAAAGTTGCTCCCAAGATTGTGCCATAAGAGAATCCCCAGTATTGAAGTGGTTCTTCGCCCTTGCGCCATCGTAGAGCCTCGACTGTCTCCTGAGAAAGAGTGTTTCCAAGAACATTCTGTCCATTGATCAAGCCATCCAGGTGGACCTTGTTAACTTGTGCTTCACGCCATTCACCAATTCGTTCAAGAATCTCGACCATATCTCTGACCACATTGTCGGTGGACATGAAGTCTACGATGTGCTCACCTTTGGGATTGAGTTCCTCATTGGTGAGACATCCTCCGCCAAGGGCAAGCTGATGTGACCACGTGAAATGTACGTTCCATTCTGGAGTGCCTGGAGCAGCAGTCGTGTCTGCTGTCCAACGTACTAATTCGACAGGATCGCTGAAGCAGGTGCGAAACGGTGTTGTCTTGCCAACAGCGCGAGGATCCCAGCTAACGATATCGAAAAACTTGCCTTCTTTGCCGCCGAGAGGGACATACGTCTCGCTGCCATTGACATAAGCCGCATCGGCAATTGCCTGGATCTCCTTGGCTCTACTGAGGACCTATAGCGGACATTGTGTTAGCAGATAGTATTTTGCGGTCTGAACACAGCCTAGAGGGCAAATAGTCCTACCATGCCAACACCAGATCCACCAGGTCCTCCTAAGGAAGAGTTAGTCATGCACAACATGTATCGGCTGAAGAAAGATCAATATACCAGGATTGAGAAGGATAGGGCCACCATAACGAGGCTGATGCAGGTTAGCATCTTTCTTGATACTGAGAGGGAATTGTGATCCTCACATCCGTGATTGGCACGACCGCTGGAAGCTTCACGAGAGCAAGAGCGACAGGTACAGTTTCATTCAGGTGCGTCGCATTCCAATTCATAGGCACCTCCAATCGAGCGCATTCATATCCATAGTAACATGGATGCCAGACAAGTTTTGCTGCAGGTGTGATCTGTAGGCGACGTTGTTAGAGAGGAACACCACAATAGCATACCGTGGAGCAGGGGTTGCGTACGCTACTCCAGATGAACGAGGCTTCAGCAATATTTACAGCGTCAACATCATCGAAGGGTGAGCGATTCACATATCGACTGTGGTGCACTTCCTCATGACGGAAAGGTGTCAATAGATCACAGTGACAAGTAGCGAGGAGAATAGTCGCCGTCAAGAATTGTTTTAAGGAAAATGAGCGCATGTCGCAGATATCGAATGAGGATGATAACAATTACGTGAAGCCGATTGTAGCAAGTGCACAGCGAGAATCGAAGTGATACCTTTTTCCGAGAAACGAAAATGACGAGGGTTATGAATGATGATAATGGCTGATGATGGTGTTGGGAAAAGGGAGAAGAAGACGCGGAAGAAGGACGATGAGGATAAACAAGCGTAATCACCACCCAGAGGAGAAGGTGCAGTGAAAGCACCTGCCGGATCGGTCTCTCGCGGAGTGCGTGGCGCCGAGCCTGCGACCGTAACATCAGGTCAACATGCTGACAGCGAATCCTGTTGTGCTACTTTTATGGATGTAAGCTTGTTGTAGACGGCATGGAGGTGGTGTAGCTGAGGACGATCTATTTGTTGAAGTGAGTTTTGAAAGTGAAAAGTGGAAACTGAGCAAGAGCAGCGCAAAAAGTAAGGTAGTTCAAGGACGAAATTTTCAGAGAAAGACATGAACAGTAACACGATGCTCATTCGTTTGCATTCAATTATCATTAACTATTCACAGCATAGCTAAAAGAGCTGTTTATCTCGCCGCGACCATGTGTCGATGCCCTTGTCTTTCTCTTCCATGCGGTATCCCCTATCCAGAGTATTATCAACCATTATCTCTATCAGTATGAGACATGACATGCATATTCTTCGCCCTTAATATTGATCTTGCCTGCAAGACTCCTGTCTCTTAGTCCTTCCCTGATCTGTCATATATCCACATCTTGTGTGAATCCTGTAATCCTGCTCCGTTGTCGTTCATTCATGTTCCATTCGTGTTAATGCGTTCGTCAAACTCTATGCATCAGAGAAGCCAGCAATCTCAGGTGCTTTCCCTGTTCCTTTCACTCCTTCGTTCGCAGCACAGGCAGTCTTCCAATCCTTTGGAGTGAACTTGTCGGAAATTCGCTTGAACTCCTTCAAAGTACAGAAGGTCTCATCACCATCAAGGTGTTTACCTGGCTTTCGACAACCAGCAACGGTGACAGGAACATCGTTGTAGCGGATTCGGACGTAGTAGCCGTCAAGACGTGACATGTCTGCATCGTTGATCTGTGATGATTGAACGCGTCCGATAGAGTCATTGTGAGGGAGTTGTGTTCTGCTGATGTCCGGGAAACTTGGGAAGGACTTCCACCAACTTTTGGCTATGCTCTCCAGGTAAGTCTCCTTCACCTTGAAAAGCTCAATAGCAATGTGACTGGTATATGGTGGCCACTTGTCATCGAAAGCACCGAAGCTGGCTAGGAAGCCAGCCAAAGCTGTGTCGTGTGTACCAGATAGACCAAAGATAGCTGGTCGCTTTGCTTTGGGAATGTATCCAGATTGTCCTTTGACACCTTGGGCTGCGGTTTTGCCAATCGCTTCATCCCGGCCATACTCCACGTGCTTCACCATACGCGTGACGACATCACCAGCCAGGCCACCGACGCCTAACGTACGGTACTCCAGGTTGTCCTTGAAGCCTTGGAACCACTCATTGGTAACAATCGTGTCGAGAGCATTCATCACAGCAGGCTCGTAGAATTCCGACGGTAGCTTGGTTGCTGGTCCATGCGCGAGTGAGCTGTTGACAGTGTCCAGTACTCCGCTCAAGCGAGGATGACCTGCGAGTGTGACCTTTCCTGTAGGCATGTGCTTGCCAATTCTATCCTGAAGTAGGGCCATCTCCTTGGACTTGTCCCATTTGTCCTTGAGAAATTTGGCGTACTGTCTTTGAAGCTCGCCGTATCGTTTGCATATACCATCGTTTGGGAACAATGTCTCATCCGCGAATCCTCGTGTAACGATGACCGGACGTTGCCATTCACGCTTTGGACCAGGATACATGCCCGAGAACATCTGCTGAGTTGATTCTGTTGCGCGGGCAACAGGACTTGCACGAATGTACATGATCTTCTGGTTCTCCAAGATGTCCGGCATGAAATCAAGCTGGTCCACATACAAAGAGCGTAAACGAACACCGAGTGCATAGGTTGTGTCACGTCCGATGTCCGTAAGCTCTCCATAGCCACTTTTTGTGTGTTAGATATTGTAGGGGGCGTCCTGCGGCTTCACCAACATACCAGACATTGTCACGCTCTCCGTTGGGGCCCTCTGCAATGAGGGGAGCGTCGTTAGGGCCAAGGGTCTCGATGCGACGGCGGTAGGAGATCGGCTCGAAGCCCTCGGGAGTTTTGACGATACTGTGGATCATCCTAGCAGCCTTACAGTACGGCCAGACTACGTGTTGTCAAAAGTGAAGCAATCGAGAGGTATGACTCACACACAAGTTGGGAAGCCAAGCTACACCGAAGTCAGTACAAGATCCTAGATAAGTTCGGTTTGAAAGCATACGTTGCCGAAACGCGGCCCAACAGGCGAGCGCTCTCCGTGCCTTGCCAGCTGTGAAGAGTACCGTCAGTCTTCTCCTTCACAGAATGTTGAAAAACCTGATCGGCATCTCAAAGAAGTGTCGCTTACGATCTGAACCTGCTCGAGCTGCAGGTTCGCCGGATATAGCTCGGCAAGCTCCTCCTGAGTGTAAGGAGGTCGAGGCGTGAAGGTGGACATGATCTATCTCAAACACGTCAGCTTGAAGATCTTTTAAATCATGAGGTTGAGGTGAGGTTTACGGTGGTGTGAGTAGTGCCGCGGCACTATTGAGCTATTCGAATAGGTTAGCAAGGTCTCTCTTCTCAAAACAAGCACAACAAAGATGAAAGCACACACAAGAGCGGCAGCGAGAGTTTTTCGGGTGAGGCGTGTGTCGGAAGGAGAGAGCAAACTGAAGTTTCATAATAGAGGACAACGCATCCACGCTAGTCCGAATTGGGGAGATTGCTTGGCGCGAGGGGTCGCGATGCTGGCTGAAACAGTTGTGAGGCGTCCCCTCATAGTAATCTCAACATCAATTTTCTTTGTGACTTCTACATCCCAATGACCTTGCAGTCGAGAATTGAGGAAACGAAATACCAATCCCGCATTAGGATGACGCGTGAAGTCCTCCGTGCTGATTTGCCACGTCATATCTAGATTTCTCGGTCCTCTTCTCAACTTAATATTCTATGGAGACTGCTATGTGTGACGAGTACCGTACGACTTTTCGCCACACAAAGTCTGGATATATTGGGCTACTTCTCAGCTTGCTACACTTTCAGAGACTGCTATTTGCAGGTATACAAACTGATTTGAATTGGGGGTCTGAATTCTGCTGTATCACCTTGACTACATTGAGTCTAGACGTACATAAGTCTTTCCCAGCTTACTATCTTATGAGAACTGTCGTCGAGGAACTGTCACAAGTTGCCAAGAATTAGCTGTGGAGCATATCGCACTGAGGTTACCATCAAGCTTTGGCCTATCACTTCTCGGAGCCTCTGCATCATCCGAATGCTGAAGATGAGCGAGAGATGATGTACCAGCTTTGATGCTATTCAGAACAACACTATGAAAGCGTGTAGGACGATGTACTTGAAATGGTTGCGGATGAAGGGGTAGCTCTTTGTAATCAAGCGGTGTGAGTTGATTGCAAATATGGGTAATAGTCTCCCAGATGAGAGGTCGCTTTGTCGGGTATCTACAGATACCACGAGCTCGACCTCATCTTTTACGTTCCGCCACTCTGGAAGAAGTGCTCTGCCCATAGCATATTCAAGTTCTAGGATATGGTGTGAGGAGTATCGTGCCCATTTCGCCTCGAAAAACTCTTCACGAATTGACGATATCTCGGTGTCCTACAATTCCAGAACTTCTGCCAATCACGGTATTTGTGTCATTCTGATTGTGTTGTGAGGAATACTCGAACTTATTCGTACTATAGCTAACAACATCTTCTAGGATCTTCTCAATTCAAGAATGTTAGGAAAGCCTTATCATATACTCTACATCCCCTCACTCAAACGAATCGTGTGTCGGCTGCTATGCCTCATCTTACTCTTCAGTTATCTCGCGTTCGACTTACATCCCAACTCGAGGAGAGGTGAGCCAGGCCTACTTCCGCAATGTCACAGCAAATCCTCAACGTGTGGTGTGAAGAGCGCCGAGACTCGATGAGCCAGTCTACAACCGGTCGATCCTCGAATACTTCTCAGCTCCCCAACAAATCAGAGTATTCCTCCCACCGTTGCCGCAGAGCTGGTTTTATCGTACTGCGTAGAGCACCAGTACTTTCTTCAGCCATCTAAAAGGTTCTCACAACAAGACTGGTCTCAAACAGCTCGTCCTCGGACGAGTGCTCCATGATTTCTGTTCTGCACATTCCATCTTGCGCTTTCCTAGTTCAACCTTCTGTGCAGCAGCGCGCTTCCTGGAGGATATGGATCAATGAAACGCCAACATTTGTTTCAATAGGCGTGATAGCAAAACTTACGATAGACCATATTCTGTGGCTGTTGCGCTTCGGGACATGTCGGACAAACAAACTTAGCACCTTTGACCTGGCCTCGTTCTGGATGAGGGCGACTTCGAGACTCGCGAGATTGTAATACTAGTTCGTATTCTGGCTTCCTTTGCTGTCGAAAGTATTTGATGTACGAAAGCGATGTCATGTCTTCGAGATCGGCATCCTTACGCATCAAAGGCCATGCATAACGCAATGTAGGCGTCTCATGGCGATTATTCTTCGTGCCCAGGATCAATTTTATCGACAGAATGTCCGCGTTTGAAGAAGTTTTCAACTTCACTGGGGTCTCCAGCTATGTCGAATACTCATCAAGTCTAAGTAGAAGTCTGGATCACGATAGATAGTGGCGAGCATTCTTGTGGTGAGGGAGCCAAAGTCGATCTCTCCGAATAGGCGCGGTTCCTGAGTCAATGGTGGCTTTGGGTTGCCCAGCCCGAGGCCTTGTTTGCTGCGTGGCACCGCTCTGTGTTTGCCCAGCTCGAGGCCTTGTTTGCTGCATATGCTGCTCTTCGGGCTTTAGCCATGTTGTAACGCCTCGCAGCTATTCTCGCGTGTTCTCATCGAGAGTATTAGTACTGAGACATGTCACAGGCACGTCATTATCCTATACGCAACTTCTCTCCTCGCGTCAATCCAAGAAGCGAGCAACAAGTGATAACAGACAGTCAGATACTTGCGATATTGCGCAGCGAGTACATAAGTTGAGTTCGGAAACGAGGATGTGAGTAAGGGAAGCAAGGTAAGGAACCTAGAGGGTGTAGTATGATCTTATTCTTGATGACCTTACGCTCCATTACTTGTGGCCTCCTCTTGATAGTGCCGAAGACGTCTTTTCTTGCGCTCATACGAACGTATTGTGGGTGTGGTGCAGTATACACAGTTACGGTAGCGTTACCAGTTACAGCCCAGTGAAGCTCAGTATAGGTGTTGCGGAAACAGCCTCACCAAGCGCCCCCAAGCGTTTGAGGTTGAATGTCGCAAATACAGCCTCGCCAATTTTCATTGTTTCAACTTTCAATGGTAGGCCGCTTCCTTTTATGGCCGAAAAACTCACAACCGTCGTCAGATCTAGATCTTGGTGTCTGCTAATGAAAGTGTGAGCCTCAATAATACAGGTCTAATGCACATCCAGGCTATGACTAGGGAAAAGTAATTCTACTGGAGGTAACAATCCCTACTCACACCATCTATTAACCATTTTCATTAGCATCTATAAGAAGCGATCTTCCTTCTGATATTTCTCATCGAAATCGGGTGGATAGTCGCAAGTCGTTGATAGTATCCGTCATCTCTCCAGCTTCACCACCTATCATTCCAGCGATACTGAAGACGTACTGACAAAAACCCCCGCAACAGCGATCCAGAATAGTTTAGTTTTCTGCGCATCGACCATTACATCGGCTTTGGTAATCTCGCCATTGTGAATTGATGGCGAGCTAAGGGAAAGACCTCTGCCACCAAGCGAGAAATCATCTTCGAGCACAGAAGCGACAGTGGACTGCTAGTGGTGTGCAGAAGAGCCCTGGACCGGGAGCTCTTGTGTCATTCATACAATACCTCATTATACAATAGTGTGAAGAGTACTAGTGGCTTTCTCTTACCACGCGGGCGCAATACCATCGACACATCTCAGACAACTATCATATAAGAAAGAGTATTTCTCTGTCTCTGTAGTCTAACATCGCTAGTCAGCGATTAGACTCTGCTCATCCAGATGTCGTATGTCACCATCGAAGCGTGTAGGCTGTCCAGGAGCTCTGGCTGGACAGCTGTGATGTCGAATAGTGCTTGAAAGAAGATGTCCGCTACTATCTCATCTAGGGGCTTCCGCGCAAGCCCCCCCCAATCAGGTAAGCCTTGAACTGTTCGAAGTCGTCATAGACAGGGTGTTGTACGAAGGAGTCAGGTTTCGTCTTCACCTTAACGGCAATCCCTGCTGCAATTTCTATCACATGATTCACATCACGGACTACTGTCCCTTTTCTGTGTGCAATGCGATATGAACTCTGGACTCATCGTGTCTCCCATGCCACTCGTCCTGTATCTCCCATCTGGTTCAGTCTAGCTTTCCTTTGCCCTTGGCCGACTTGCTTGTTCGGATGTGCTCTTCAACCTATTCCGATTTAGCAAACATGTAGATCCTCGGTGACGTCCCTCGAGTGGAAAGGTTGGAACATCAGCACATCTCTACATCTACAATGTGAAGAGTACTAATAGGTTTCTTTTCAAAGTGAGGCCGTAGTTGATAAAAACACATCTCAGATAGTTACCAGTCTGGAAGAGATTCTTTTGTAGTCTTGACATTACTAGGACGACCGTGTGTGGTGTGCCGACAATGTTTCAGTCACTGCTCAAGGCACAATGCTCCCAACGTCGAATCACCATCAACCAGGCGCACATTGTTTTCACACCCCGAGAAAGCGATTCACAATTACCATGTAACTCGGACCATAACCAATCTCATTCTCATTCAAAATTAATTATACACAAAAGAAGTCCCCTACCCCAAAACAATCTACTTACTAACGACCCTCTTCCCCAGCCTACTTACACTCTTCCCCATCTCCGGCGCACTAGCAGCACTAATATCTCTCCTCGGTGTCTGCATATCCTGCCTCAGATCCAACAAGCCAGCCTTCTTGCCTGTAGCGGGGGTACTTCCAGCACCAGAAGCAGTGACAATACTCTTTGCACGACCGCGGCGTGCTCGTAATTGCTCGATCGCCTGTTGGCGGGTGAGGCCGGTGGGTGTGGCGAAGCTGGAGTAGTCGGGTTGTGGTTGATCGGTGGTGGTAAGCGAGTGGTTAGCGAGGGGGATTGTTGTTGTGGTTGTTGTGGTTCGGAATGGGTGTTGAGGTGTGCTAGGATTTTCTTCGTGGATTGGATGATGAGGAGGTGCTGCCGGTCTTGTCGTCGGAGACACCTCTTGATCTAACAGGTCATGCTGGGCAGCGGACTGTGAAGACGGTTCGTCTGTCATGAGATTGGCCGAATGTGCCATGTCCTCTTGAATTGCCGTTTGTGCGAAGTCAATATGATGATCGATGTCCATGGCAGACGATCCTGCTCTCCAGCTTTCCTCGGCATTGTGCTCGAAGCCCTTTTCGCTTTCCGGCGGTGTGAAAACAATGTGCGCCTGGTTGATGGTGATTCGACGTTGGGAGCATTGTGCCTTGAGCAGTGACTGAAACATTGTCGGCACACCACACACGGTCGTCCTAGTAATGTCAAG
>Ga0068631_100931_pt1 | contig 11108 bp, 9 predicted proteins | sample InSIn5gowninarea_2_FD_77434 | JGI IMG/M metagenome (GOLD analysis project Ga0068631, IMG submission 77434) | Clean room microbial communities from NASA Spacecraft Assembly Facility at Jet Propulsion Laboratory, Pasadena, California, USA -... ...
CCCCCCCTCATTGTTCAACAACAACCTCACCACCTATTATCCCAACACAACAAACAATAATACCCCACTTTTCCCCCCCCGCAGCTTCTATTCTTCCCACCAGAAGCTGTTGTACCTTGCCAGCTACCAACGTAATTAGTTGCGTTTGGCGTTATTATGCGGGGAGGGGGAGGCTGGGTGCGGTGAGGAGTAGTAAGTGAGTAAGTAAGTGAGTGAGGGCACGGTCCGGGGAAGATAGGCAAGTCTGGGTCTGCACGCGGCTGAATAGGATTGTGAGCTGTGGGGTAGAGAATGAGAGTGTTTGGATTCGAGGGGGTTGGTATTGTTGTGGGTGAGGTTGTGTTTGGAGGAGGGGGTAGCACGCGGTCGAGGGGTGTGTGTGTACAGCAGTGGGGTTTGCAGTGAGAAGATGGTGCTCATGGGTTAGGTGTATTCAAACGCTTCATACACGCCCCAACTTGAATAAGTCTGCGTATAGAACGGGCCATGCATAGAACAGAGGCAACATTATGACCATAGATGTATTCAAGTGACTTTAGAAGCACAAAGTCACTATAGCACAAGCACTCACATCCAAACCCATCAATGATTTCCATAAAAAAACAGACTTGCAATATTACGCCAGTAAGGCTCAGCCTACATACATCATGGGCACTTTAACCACCCTCCACCCAAACTATAACCAAACAACAACAACAACAGACCAAAAGACTTACAAAGGGCTCGTAATACACATTAGGGGTCTCTCTCTCTTTTTTCCCACCACAACCGACAACGACGACGACAACGACGAACGAACTCAAGTCTACTACACCAGAAACCAGAAACCAAACAAAAACATGGAGAGTTCATATGCGGCATTGACGGAGAATAACAGAGTTGCGCGCAATGTAAATAGGGAGGTGGGGACAGTCGGGTACATGGCAATATGTATACTAACCGAAAGGTTTCTTTACAACAAAACAATCCAAACAAAAAAAGCTTGAGCTGGCCATCTCCTTGTTTTCTCGTCGCATCTCCCTCCCATCAACAAGCCCAGCGTAATAGTACTCAAACCAAAAAAAGAAGAAGATTTGCGCAATCATCATATGGTCAAAACAGACATGATAGCTCGCAAGTTGCAGAGAAAGCAAAGTGGTATAGAACAAGGGGGGGAAAGCCCTTCTCCTTTACCCCCTCCAATCCAGAGGGAGAAGAAGGATTGTATTGCAGTCCAGTTTGACGCCAGACGGGGTGTCCAGGAGCATGTCCAAACCCGCAAGTAGATGGGATAGAAGAGAAAAAGAAGAAGCAAAAAAACAAGCGTCTTTCATGCAAGCCCTATGTGTGCCTTTTTTTTTTGCGAGGGGGTATCAATGAGTTTGTGGGGCAGACGGGGTAACGGGGGATGTAGGTTTCGTGGGATTGGCGTCCTTGACGTCTTTGGCATCCTTGACACTTTTGATCTCCTTGATGCTTTCATCGTCATCATCGCTGTCGTCCATGTCCACATTATTCCTCCACTGTGAGAGGGACTCGTTCAATGTTGTCTTTTCGTTCGTAGGCGTGCGCTCAAAGTCGAAGCGGTCGCTCAAGCGGTAGGCCTTGTTGGTGGTCTCCCAGTGGCTTCGCAGGGCATCCAGTTCGGACGCGAGGCTGTCGAGAGCCATGGAGTTGCGGGTAGCAGCAGAGTCGGGACGGGGAATAGCTTCTGGCGTACTGGAACCATCGTTGTGACTATACAGCGACTCACCCGAAGCGACGCTGTCGTGTCCACGGTGGCGTGCGTGCTCAGAACGAGAGGCGTCACCCGGAGCCTGTGATTGACGGCGGTAGTTGTCAACCGATGTTTCGAACTGGTCCAAGAACATTTGCACCCGGCTTTCGGCTTCCCGGGCACGCTCTTCCACCTGCGCATGCTGGCTACGGAGCGCTTCAAGGTCGGCCTGGAATTGGGATGCTTGGCCCTCGGCTTGCTTTGTGGCTGCTGCTGCTTTCTCAGCTTCGGCGCGGGCGGAAGCCAACTCGGTTTGTAGTTGAGAGAGCTGACTCTCGAAACGGGCAACAGTAGTATCCATCTTCTCCTGCGTCTTTGATAGTTCTGAGCGAAGTGCGGTACGTTCTGCCTCCAGCTCAGCAGTGTCTGCTCGAGCAGGGCTGCGCGCTTCCCGCTTCTTTTGAGCCAGCTCCTCTTCAAGCTTAGAGTTGGCGCTCTTGTAACGGTCGAGCTCCTGCTTCATCTTGGTGAGCATCTTCTCGGTACCTCGGAGATATTTGACAGCAGCCTGGTGGTCGTTGTGCAGCGCCTGTAGCTTCTCTTCCCATTCTTTGCTGACTTCGTGCTCACGCTCTTCAAATACAGCACGTAGTTCCTCGTGTGCCTTGTTCATGGCGTCGACCTGTTGCTCGAGTTCACGAACTCGGTTCAATTCTGGAGTGCCGAACCTGGAGTTAGGGCTGTCCAAAACCTTTGAGCGACGGGCGTCAACAGGATTGACGCCCCTTTCTTCGAGAAGGTTACGGAGTGTCTTGAGCTGCACCTCAAATGCGTTGCTCTCAAGGCGCAGTCGCTCATGCTGCTGATGAAGTTCAATCTTTTCAGCCTCGGAGAGCTGTACATCGCGCATGGCCTGTTGCAGCTGTTTGCGGATGCTGAGTCCTTCGCGGCTGGACTGCTCTTGATAAGCTTCCAGACCAGCAATGCGTTCCTCCGCTCGGCGGAGCTTCTCCGAAGCTTGGTCTGCTGCCGTTTGGTTCTTGCGAGCCATCAAGGTCGCGGTTTCGAGTTGCTGTTTCAGCACAGTGACTCGCTCATCGGCATTTGCACCGTCCTGTTCAGATCGCTCAGTCATGCTCTGCAGACCTGAGAAAACAGTGGCGCGGTGGATGCGTGCTTCCTCTGCATGACTTTCTGCAAGTTCCTCTGCATCGCGAAGCTTTTGTTGAATAGTTTCCAGCTCGGTCGCGCGTGCTTCATGTTCACTGCGCAATTGACTTAGCTTCTGACGTAGGGCGTCGCTCTGCTGTCGCTCCTCGCTGAGTTTCTTCTCCAATAGCGCTGCCTTCTCGGTGGATGCAAGAGCAGCGTCGCGCAAGGATTGGATAATGGCGGTTTGAGCTTTTGATTCTTCAGAAGCTTTCTCAAACTTGGTGGTCAATTCTTGGTTGTCAATGGCCAGAAGCTTGGCCGACGACTCTGACTCTGCGGCACTCGTGGAGACCTCTCTTGCGATTCGTTCAGCTTCGTGAAGCTCGGCACGTAGGTGCTCAGACTCAGCAGTGGCCTTTTGTCGCGTTGAATCCAGCTCATTCACACGTTTCTGTGCCGCTTCTGCCGTCTCTTCTGCCAGCTGTCGTGCTTTGCTTTCGGCCTCGATTTGACGCGTCAACTGCTCGACCCTGGTAGTCAGTTCAGCCTGAGCTGCTATGGAAGCAGCTAACCGGCGGTTGGCGTCTTGAAGGCGATCAGCATCAGGCGTACTGACGTTCCGGGGTCCATCAGGCTGTGGTGTCCCGTGTCTGCTACTGCCTCCATGAGCAGCCAATTTGGTCTTGGCGTATATGGCTTCACTGACGGCTGCGTCCCGCTGTCTTTCTACTTCAGCAATTCTCCTTGCCGCGTCCTCACCTTGGGTCTTGATCGAGGCCTGCACGCGTTCGAGTTCAGTCTTCATTTTTAGAAGCGCTTCCAGTAATGGCTTGTCTTCGTCCCGGAATGAGTCGGCGGATCGTTCGTCAAAGACAGGGCTTGTCGAAGTACCGGCATTGTAGCCTGCCCTGCGCGCCAAGGCAAGTTCCGAGGCGTACCATGCATTGCGGCTTTTGAGGTGCTCAAGCTCTCGAGCCAGCTCGTTGTTGCGCGGATCAGTCACTGGCGATGCGTTCTTCGCGCTATCATTGCGCAGGTGCTGGACTTCTTTGACTGGACCACGTTGTTGCTGAGAATCCATTGACGGCCTGACTGATTGATCTATACTCTCCTGGGAAGCTTGTTGTTGGTGCGATCTGGATGTGTTTCGCGAAACCGTGCTGGCAGACCGTACGGTGTCCATCGACTGCTTGGGTGTTCGTCGGCCGCCAATAGCATCAGAAGATTTCCGCTCCATGTCGCTCGCAAGTGGACTATCCCGTGTTCCTTGCGATACGTTTTCTCGATTAGCAGCAGCTGCAGCGCCTATGTCGAGAGGAGGACCATGACCACGCTCGTTCTTGGTAGGGGTTCTACTCCTAGCCTTGGCACCGTTTTCTCGTGGCTGTGGCGGTTGTTGAAGTGGTGGTGGCCCTGGCTGCTGACTGGCTGCGCGTGGCAGCCGCGATCCTGCGGACATGGATCCGTTTGTCATGTTGTCGGGAGAAGAGGAAAGTTGTGAGGCGGCCATTATGCTTTCCCGGACAGGGGGTGATCCAACTTTAGGGGGCATGATTCCTTTTTCGCCGCCACTCATTTTTCGTTGAGTGATTGGTGCCTGTTGCTGCTGGGGTGGAGGGGGAGCGCTCTCATTGGGTGGATATCTAATCTTCGAGGTGTCCAGGATGTAGCTGAGACTGAGCTCGTTCTTATCGCTGATGGACGAACTAGGCTCGCCAGCGAGAACAACAATATGTTTTCCAAATGAGGTCATGCTGTGACCAGATCGGGCTGAGGGAGAATGACCCATGTTTTGAAACATGTACCAGCGGCGCGACGAAATGCGAAAGGCAGCAAGGTCACCCAGGTCAACGCCTTCTTGGGTGCGCCCGCCAAAGATATACATTGTGTCGTTGACCAGCGCGGCCGAATGGCCTTCACGAGCTACGGGGATGTAACCAATGCAATCAAGTTCAGTCCAGGCGTTGGTGCGTGGGTTGTATGTCCAGACATCGTTGAACCAGGTAATGCCGTCTGTGCCACCGAAGCTGGGATGAGTTAGCAGACAAGATTATGCGCATTCAACAGGCGCAATACATACAGGTAGAGTTGATCGTTCCATGTAACGACGGAGTGATTTGTGCGAGCTTGTGGTGATGTGCCCTGTGGAGACGTCTGTTCCTTGGAGTTTGGCAACAAGACTTCCCAACGGCTTGCCGACGACTGTAGCGAGTTGAGGTCAAAAGCGACGAGATCGTTGAAGAAGAAGCCCTCGACCTGACCTCCAAAAATGTATATTTTGGAGCCAAGGATGTTCAACGTGTGTCCGTAGCGGCCAGTAGGGCGGGGACCTTGGGGTAGTGCGCGCGACCAGTGTTTGGTTGCTAGGGCGCTGTCAGCTAGGAGGTAAGAACAAACATGGAGGAACACAAACAGGTATTTAGGAGATAGAGAGTGTCATCAAGGTCGTCGTTGTCGGCCAGCTTGGTGTCACCTCCAAACACAATGAACGCGTTGCCGACCAGCAAGCTAGCGTGGCCGACACGCGGTCCAGGGCCGTCTCCGGTGGTGGAGATGGGATAACATGTCATGCTGCCATTCCCCATTTCCGTCAACCATAAATCGCCCTTGACCGTCGCGCCGCCCACGAGTCCTCCCATGAGATAGATGGTGCCATCTTTCGAGGCGGTGGAATTGATGGCGGCGCCGTATCGAGGAAAGGGATTGCCAGCGGTGAAGTTGAGGCGGCGCGACGACCACGGGTAGGGAGATTCCGAGGCATTACCGCTGCCGAGTCTGTTGTTTGCATTCTGGGAGCAGTCAGCAGGCGCACAAATGGAGAAGGAGCGGAGCAGAGCGGACCTGGGCATTGGGGTCTGTCTTCTCACGGAGTGCCTTTTGCTCTGGCGTCGAGGCGTTGACAGAGCCCTGAAGGGAACTTAACGAGTTGTTGACGCTGCCGCTAGGGGTCGTGGTAGGGCCCTGGGGGCCGCCGCGAGACTTTTCAGCGTCGCGAGCAGGGGCTCCATTGAGCGCGGGTGGCTGTTGCGATGGGCCATGTGCAGATGTGATATCCCTAGTGGCTGGCGGGAGCGCGGTGGTGGGTTGCTGTTGCTGTTGCTGCTGCTGCTGCTGCTTGTTCTTCTTGCCGAAGAGAAAGGACATGGCGGCGGGAGTGCTGCGAGAGCGGAGATGCAATGGCAGCCCGGGGCCTATCGCGCACGCATTCGGGTTGCGAAGACGGTGGGTGTGTTGGGCGGCGTGGTGGACACTGGGGGGAGGAGGCTAGGTGTCTAGGCGGAAAGACGGACGGGGCGCGCGCACATGTCGTCTGCCAGGGTGTTTGGGGGTATGGTGGTGTAGTGATGCAGCAGAGGAAGAGGAAGAGGAGAGGAGATGGACAGGGAGCGTGTACGGCGCACAGCACAGCACAGCACAGCACAGCACAGGGCTGACGTCTGATTTGACTAGATTTGATTTGAGCAGCACTCAGCCAACGAGGAGCGAAACGCGACAACGGTCGGGTGCTGCGTGTACGCCGCAATAGCCTCGTCTCCCTGGCCTTGCTCGCAGAGACCGCCCTGGCCGCCCTGGTCGTCGTGATCGCATGGCGCACCGCGCCCCCTGAGAAGCGTCCGCGCGCCGATCGCTCTCCCGACGAGGCTAGCCAGTGTGATGCCCATTGCCATTGGTTGCTTCATCAACCACGTTCTGTATCTGCCTACCAGGGCCGTCAGCTGCGTGAGCAAGTGGCCGTACCCTGCCTGCTAAGTAGTAGTACTAGCAATGCCGACATATGTATGTATGTGCTTACTCGATGGTCCTCCGCCCGACCGTGCCGCCGCCGTCTCCCAGTACCGGTGTATGGTACTCTAATGATGATGTTGCGTCTCACCGCCATGCCGCTTTGGGACTGGCGCCTTGGCTCTCCTTGCGCCTACACGTTGGAGTGGGTACGTGTGGACATATATAGCCAACGCCGTTGAACTGTACTAATCCTCCTGGCGACATTGTTTATCCAGACGTCTTCCTTGCTCTCAAGCACTATCCAGTCTAATATTGCCATGTCTTCTTTTGCTGAGCGCAGGGGCGAGATACCGCTTGTCCCCAACCATCCTTGGCCGCCAAGTCCCGTTGGTTTTTATTTATGGAGAGAATATCGGATACCTGAGCTCTAAGAACTGGCCATTGCGCTTTCGGCAAGATGACAAGATGGTCTGACGTTAGGACGTGATGGAAAAATACCGCCGCATGCTAATATACTCTGCCTACACATAAAACTAAACTAAAAACTAAAAAAAGAGGGGCGCTACACATGTTGCATAAAACTTACACGAACTTACACTAGACGTAAAGGCAGTTGCGTGTTAAGTAAGCAGCAAGTGCGTGCGATGTAACGGCGCAGGCAAGACTACTCGGATCAGTACCGGCTGTAGTGTCACTCAGAGGCATATGGGAGTGCGTGGGACATCAAACGAGCCTTGATTCGAATAGACACCTATAGGCCTTGTACGAAAGGATATCAAAAGTCTACAGAGCTAGCTACAGGGAGTGTCCCCTTATATACTTATCTTAGTCGGATCCGAATCGGATCCGACCTCACAACGAGTGGTTGATGAAGAGGGCGGCGAATACTACCTCCGATCCGGCTCTGGGATTGGCTCCATACTTGGCGAAGTTGTAACATCGTTACATGCGACGGACTAACACTCGTTCAGATACACATGTCTGAATATCAAACCTCTTCTTGAGAATACAAACTTGACTGCAACCTCAGCTACATGCTATTTGTCCAATCCATGACGAGGTATTACGAGTACCTCCTAGACTAGAGCCAAATCACGTGACTGAGGCCAACACGTTCCTTCCGCCTGCTTTAATCCCAAGCAAGACGATACATAGTACATCGATAGTCAGAACAGCTTAAGTTCCATCACATATCACAGTATGAGCATACCCTCACCAAGCTATTCCTTCCATTGGTTTCTCGTCTCAAAATATATAGATACATGCAATAATAAACAAAATAATAGCCCTGTCACCCTGCATCAGCCACACCGACTTTTTCCAATCCCACGAGCCCCATAAACAAGTCTTTTTTTTTGCGTCCGTCCATTGTTCAATGTGCCATGTCGAAGATTCTTGTCGATTTCAAAGCCGGTGTCCGTAGTCGAAAGTTGGTAATCGCAGAGTAACAAAGCGCCGAGGTTGACAGGTCGAAAAGAAGAAGAAGAAAGGAAGAGCGAGTCCCTCTTCCTCCCTCTCCCCCATCATTCCCTCTTCATTTTTAAAATACTTGTCGGAAGAATGGTAATAACCGCCAGTCCATCTCTCGCAACTAGGCAAGACAGTTTAAGATATGGTGCAGCCTGGTCCAGTGACTACGCCAAGAGAGATGGTGCATCCCGGGCCTGTGACAACACCGCGAGAAATGGTGCAACCGGGTCCGGTAACAACGCCTGCCATTTTGATTTTAGTTGGGAGAGAAGAGGGTTTTCTTGGGTAAGAATAGAGTTGGAGCGAAAGTGGTTCAAGTGATTGAAGGACTGATGACTTGAGCGGTGAGGAAGTTGGACTCGAAGGAGTCGAAGAACTTATATGGTTTTTTTTTCAGTCTGGACGGACATCGAACGTCATGGGAAGAGAAAGAGAGGGGTTTCCTTTGTGGGGTGAGATTGTTCATTGTCGAAGTGTTCTAGATTTTCCTTTCTGGTTGCTGCAGTGTAGGTAGGGAGAAAGAGTGGCGGTTGCGTCCCGTCGTGTTACTATTGTTCTTGGATTCGGTGCACGGAGGCGTTTTTCCCCTTGTCATTGTCGGAAGGACCCCCCGGTCATCAAAACCCTGTCATAGCACGAATATCGAAAATTTAGAGCCTTGTTCGACAAATAATCACGGTGGCCATATGACGGGCTCGATGTTGTTAGAATTCATTGGTTAATACTGTTCGTATGCACATAACGAAGGGATAGCTGTGTGTTGAGCATGGGATTTCTCTAAAAAGAGTAAATTTATGTCCAGAAGGGGTTCAGATAGTATAGTTAGGAGGCTGTGGCTTGAAAATACACTACTATTGTTCTCGAAGGATAAGCCCGCGGGGTCTTGGCAGCTGAAGTGGTTCGGGAACAGGTAAGCATTCAGCAAGAACAACCAAGCTCAAAGTTCATGTTATGACAGGTGCGTATCAGTCATCCTTCTGACTCGCGTCGCTGAGTTATTCGTCTCTCTAATCTTGTGCATTGCAAAATGGCTTCTACTAACTCTTTATATCAGCTATACCGCGCCACTCTATGCTGTGCAATTATGCAGTCTTAAATCAACCGGCGCGACAACTAAAATGCAATAGCATCAGTGATATCGAACCGTTTTGCAAAATCTCAGTGTTCGCAATTCGGGAACCTCGATCACTTTCTCTCCTCACTTTTTAATCATCAATTCACGGAAGACACATCTCTCTGGTAGCCCGTCGACTGTTATTATGTAGCTTTTTCTGCTCTCTTCTACGAACTTCATTCTACATGAAAGTGCAGTACTGTCGCACTGTGGAGTACATGGATGGGAATCTATGACAATTATAGAGAGAGATGATTGATTTTCATCTGCATCGTCTCATTTGCTTAGAGAGACGCTAGCAGGCAGTATAGTCAATTGTTTGGTGGTATTACGAATGAAAAATTTGCTTCCGAAAGCTACGCATTTTGCAACGACTACTCTCACCATAACATCGATGCTGCTACAGAAAGACGGCCTTCGTCCCTAACGCGATACTTATCATTGCTAAGTTGACTAGAATCACAGTTCTATTTTGCTGCAATGACCCTGCTTACACCCTTCACATAGATCACTTCTATGTGGACCCTTACCCTGCCCTGAGAAGAAGAAAGGACGTTCCATATGGATGCCAGACCACTTTTTGAGACGATATGCCACTCTTTCTGCGTATGAAGAATCTAGTTGTGGTTCACTCGTCCTGTGGCAGCGTTTGCAAGATTGGTAATACACTCTCGCATTGTATCGCTCGTTGGGATATCTCCGTATAGTTATGGCTATTTGCTTGCTTGTCCAAACAGCCGGGCATGATGTATTGCTGCAAACGAACTGACCCATGATATTCGTATCGTAGTCGTCTGTGCAGCCGTTGGCGTCGTCCTTCTCGTAGAAGCTGAAGGAAATGTTGTCTTTGTAGAGGAGGTCGGATACTTCATTGTGGAGTAAAGGATACATCGACCATTTTTTGTTTGTCTTCGGTTTCCTAGCTGACTTCAGTTTCGTGGTTGACTTTTGTTTTTGAGGAGAGCTCGTAAGAATGGCTGGATGTTCAGAGGACTGGGCGTGAACAGCGGCATTCTGGTAGTGCTGTGCCAGAGCCTTGTCGTTTTTGAAATGACGATCGCATGTTGTACAGTCGTACTTGTGTGCTGGTGAGTCTCGTTTGTGTTGCTGCAGTGCCTCATCGCTGCTGAAGTCTCGATCGCAGGGTACGCAATGAGGGCTCATAGTGTCAGTGTCGTGGTTAGTACCCCGCAATTTGCGGAGTCCAGATGAACATATTAAGTTCAGAATCGAGGCAGTGGGTTCGCGCATGACCTATCTTGAGCAAATGAGCTACAGCAATGCTGTGTAACCAAAGATAAGGTTGCTCTTCCACCTGATAGGTGCCGAGCTCGTTGTGACATGATCAATAGTATCCATTTGAGCATCCAAGAAAGTTTTTGAATGTGTGAAATAAATTGCAAGATCATTTACAACTAACTTAGAAAGGATGCTAGGGCAGACAACACGCAAATGCTGAGTTGTTATGGCTTTGATGTCACGATATAGCTTTCGCTAAGTAAGGCTAACTCCCCGTGGTGAAAAAAGGGCCTCAACTGTAGATACTGGAAGCCAATTTCGCAAGCGAGTCTATGCAGAACATATAGAGATTCTGGGAAAGAAGGTTGGTCATAGTTGACGAACGAAGTGGGTCAGCCCAGCTATGGATGCGTGTGATGGGTGCATGAACGGCTCCGAAGATTAAAGTGGGTCCAGCGGGCGACATCCTATGCTCCGCCCACATGTTGTCCAGCACCTTCAACGACACACAACACCTTGACAATGGCACCAGCAACAATAATGCGGGCAGCGAGACCACTAACTCGCAGCGGGTACCATATCCCGCTTCGTCGCTTTCTCCAAACGGCTGCTGCCCGCATTATTGTTGCTGGTGCCATTGTCAAGGTGTTGTGTGTCGTTGAAGGTGCTGGACAACATGTGGGCGGAGCATAGGATGTCGCCCGCTGGACC
>Ga0068631_100939_pt1 | contig 11047 bp, 8 predicted proteins | sample InSIn5gowninarea_2_FD_77434 | JGI IMG/M metagenome (GOLD analysis project Ga0068631, IMG submission 77434) | Clean room microbial communities from NASA Spacecraft Assembly Facility at Jet Propulsion Laboratory, Pasadena, California, USA -... ...
CAAACAAATTACATTACCTTGGCGCTCCAAACTTTGGGCGCGCCAATTGCTTATATTCGGGATTGTCGGAATGCTGGGCGTTCAGTACACATTTGTTGCGACGATTAATGTGAGTAGTGCTGTCATTGCGACGCTCTTTCAATTTCTAGCGCCTATCTACATCATCTTATTTGTATCATGGATGCACCGTAAATTACCGCCAGTTGCTCAAGTAGCTGGAATGTTTGTCACATTGGTCGGCTTGTTTTTTTTGTTAATCTTCACTATAATGGTAGTATAGAACGTCGGGAAAGGGGTATATATATTTTGGATTACGAAAAACTTGCACAAGACTTACCTAATATTTTAGAAAGTCTAGAACAATATTATATGACGACCTATTTGGATACAAGCGGCGCGATTACTTATACGAATAATTTATTCTTAGAAGCAAGTAGATGGACGCCTAAGCGAGTTTTAGGGAAGACAATTTGGCAGATGTTCCCTGACACTACAGAAGGACAGGACCAAGCCCATCTGATATGGGAGCAGCTTTCTTCCAAAAATGCCTGGTCCGGCACGGTTGAAAAGGTTAACCGTTTAGGCGAAACATACTTTGTCAATATGACGGCGATTCCTATTCATCATCAAGATGAAGGACTAGTATCGATAGTCCTCTTTGAAATGGATATTACCGAAGATGTTCAACTGCGTGATCGACTCGAAAAAATTGCTTACGTTGATCATGAAACAGGTTTAATGAGCCGCCATAGTTTGGAATCGACTGTTAATCGGTTAATCGCGAATAAAGACCACTTTACTTTTGTGTATATCACGATTGACCATTTTTACACATTGAAAGACCTTCACTCTGATGATGAAGCGAAAGAAATTATAATATCTTTTACAAATCGAATGAAACGGTTTTTCAAGGATGATTCAATTGCACGCGTTGGTATAAATGAATTTGTCGTTCTTACACAGTTTGGTAGTTGGTATGTTGAAAGTTTTATAGATTTCCTAAAAATGCATCCCATTTACATTAATAATACAGCTCTAGAGTTGTCTGTGAGCGGTGGAATTGTCCGCTATCCAGAAGACCAACCTACATATCCGCATTTGATGAAGACTGCTTTGACGGCTACGAGGGAAACCATTGACGAGGGCGGCGGAAGAATAAGAACGCTGTCTGCCGCATCCCATAAAAAGTTGAACAGAAAAGCATTAATTGATCGAAAGCTCCAGACAGCAATCATTGAAAATGAGTTGCAAGTCGTTTATCAACCACAAGTGGATGTTTCCACCGGAAAAGTGATTTTATACGAGGCACTCGTTCGATGGAATAATAGTGAACTTGGCACAGTTTCCCCTGATGAACTCATTCCAATTGCAGAGGAAAACGGATTTATCCACAAGATTGGTGCTTTCGTCCTTAAAGAAGCTGCGGAGCTCGCGGCGAAATGGCATGCAGAGGGCCATAATTTTACTATTTCAGTGAACTCCTCAGTTCGTGAATTCAGCAATCCTAATCTCAAAAAAGAAATTATGCAAATATTAACGAAGGCTTCCTGTCCGCCCTCTTTAATCCAACTTGAAATTACTGAGAAGTTTGCTTTTAAGGCGGAAGAAGAAAGTTCTATTTTCCGGCAGATGAACGAGTTGCAAAGTGAAGGAATCGAGTTTGCCCTTGATGATTTTGGAACTGGCTATGCTTCGTTTCGTTATATGCAAGACTTACCAATATCGAAGATTAAAATCGATAAGTTTTTCATTCAATCCATTACGACCAATGAGCAGACAAAAAAGCTCGTCGAGGGCATGATTCAATTTGGTAAATCAATGGGGTTATACGTCATTGCTGAAGGTGTCGAAACGAAAGTGCAATATAGCATTTTGAAAGAACTTGGTGTCGATGCCGTGCAAGGTTATTATTTAGGTCTGCCGACATCCGTGCAAAATATTAATTTGCTTTCTAATGAATAAGATGTTCATAGAACGTTGCTTTGTTTTGATGAAACGTTTCCAGGTTTATAGCGAACGTTTCCTAGTTTGAGGGAAACGTTTCTAAGTTCGGAGTAATCGTTTCCTTGTTCCATAGAACGTTAGTAGAACCAATCGGATATTATGGAGGAATAAATCTTTATTCCTCCATGATTAGTTGTTAGGCGCGTTAATACAGAATAAAGACAGAATAATCCGTATTATATGTGGATATTCTGATTTTTTTGTTGGTTCATATAATAAATATACTAAAATAGTGTCGTTTATTTATATTTTTTGTAGTAAACTATGGTTGAATGAAAACTAGATAGTCTAAAAGGGGGATTTTCCACATGAAAGTTTTAAGTAGATGGTCGAATACACTTATGGAACGGTATTTACCAGATCCATATGTCTTTGTCGCGATTTTGACATTGCTTGTATTCGCACTCGGCGTCGGGCTTACTGATTCAAGTCCGCTTGATATGGTCGTGCATTGGGGAGATGGTTTTTGGGGGCTTCTCTCATTTACAATGCAAATGGTCATTGTTCTTGTTGCAGGTTACGTTCTAGCAATCAGTCCTGTGTTTAAAAAGTTACTAAGCTCGCTAGCAAACCTCGCGAAATCGCCTGGTTCCGCAATCTTGCTCGTTTCGTTCGTATCGTTGATTGCATGTTGGATCAACTGGGGATTCGGTCTCGTAATCGGTGCACTCTTTGCGAAAGAAATCGCGAAAAAAGTTACAACGGTGGATTACCGTCTATTAATTGCGAGCGCTTACTCCGGCTTCATCATTTGGCACGGTGGACTAGCTGGGTCAATTCCACTTTCCATCGCGACGGCGGATCATCCTTTTGCAGGGATTATGGGTGTCGTTCCGACATCTGAAACAATATTTTCTACTTACAATATCATTATCGTTATTGCACTAATAATTTCCGTACCGCTTTTGAATCGCTTTATGATGCCGAAACCGGAAGATACGTTTTCCATTGACCCAAAACTATTGGAAGATGAAGTTGAAGTTGAAGTTGAAGAAAAGAAAGATAGAATTACACCGGCAGATAAGCTTGAAAACAGCGTCTTGCTTTCAATGCTGATTGGCGCGCTCGGTCTCGTTTATCTAGTTCAGCATTTCGCCACTAAAGGTTTCGATTTGAATTTAAATATCGTTAACTTGATTTTCTTTATTCTAGGTATTATTTTTCACGGAACGCCGAAACGTTTCCTTGCAGCAATTGCGACTGCGGTCAAAACGGCTGGTGGAATTATTTTCCAATTCCCATTCTATGCAGGAATTATGGGCATGATGGTTGCGTCTGGGCTTGCGGGCGTCATGTCCGAATGGTTTGTTAGCATCTCAACCACAGCAACGTTTCCGCTGTTCGTGTTTTACTCAGCTGGTCTAGTGAACTTTTTCGTTCCTTCAGGAGGCGGTCAGTGGGCGGTACAAGCACCAATCATGCTTGATGCGGCACAATCACTGGGCGTTAGCTATTCGAAAACGGCTATGGCTATTGCATGGGGCGATGCTTGGACAAATATGATTCAACCATTCTGGGCACTACCAGCACTTGCAATTGCTGGCCTTCGCGCGAAAGATATCATGGGTTATTGTGTGTTTGTTCTTTTACTCAGTGGTATCGTGATTAGTATTGGATTGTTTTTCTTTTAATCGGTAGTCCTTCAAGCGTCCAGGAGTGAAAACTCCTGGATGCTTTTTTCTGTTTTTCCGGAACTTGTTTACTCTAATTATATCGGGGAATAATTCTTCTATAGAAGGAGGGTTTCGAGATGACAAATAAGAAATATGAAAACGCGGATGAACAAGTCCAGAAACAGACACAAGCTCAGCAGCCCGGTATCGAAGCAGAGATGGAGCCTGCGCCCATTTACGATGATGAGAATTATAAAGGTTCCGGAAAATTAATAGGGAAAAATGCTTTAATTACAGGTGGAGATAGCGGAATTGGACGAGCTGTTGCCATCGCTTATGCGAAAGAAGGCGCAAACGTAGCAATCGGCTATCTTGATGAAAACGAAGACGTCGATGCGGATAAAACGATCAAACTAATCGAGGATCTCGGGGTTAAAGCAGTTAAAATCCGGCTCGATATTAGCGTAGAAGAGAATTGTGAACAGATTATTGATGAAGTTGTTAATGAGTTCGGCGGAATCAATATTCTTGTCAATAATGCGGGCAAGCAGTTTCCACAAGATGACATCGCCAATATTTCTGAAGTCCAGCTACGCGAAACTTTTGAAACAAACTTTTTTGGATTGTTTTATTTAACGAAGGCGGCCTTAAAACATATGACCGACGGAGATGCCATCATCAATACTTCTTCTGTGACGGCCTATAACGGTTCTCCTGGTTTACTGGACTATTCGGCGACAAAAGGTGCGATCACTTCTTTCACGCGCTCGCTTGCTCTTAATTTGGCGGACAAAGGGATACGCGTCAATGCCGTCGCACCGGGACCAATCTGGACGCCGCTTATTCCCGCGACATTTGATGGCGAAAAAGTTAAACAACACGGAGCAGATACACCAGCGAAGCGCCGCGGACAGCCTGCGGAAAACGCTCCGGCTTATGTGTTTTTAGCCTCTAATGATTCGAGTTACATGACTGGACAAACGATTCATATTGACGGCGGTAATTTTGTAGGATCTTAATTGAATGAAGAAGCCCCATTACACGGTGTCGTTTACGTGTAATAGGGCTTGTTTTATTCTAAATATCACGTAGTTAAGTAGTAGCTTGTGGTGCTGCCAAACCTTCTTCAAACGGTTGGACGATGACGAATCCTTCGCCGGAAAACTCCATTTGGAACGATTCTCCGCTTCCCCGCCCTAATAATGTTCTAAAACTAATGTCCGTGCGGAATTCCGGTACTAGATTTCCGGACCATGCAACCGTCGCATTCGGATCTGTGATTACCGGTTCACCTGGTCGGACGAGCAATGTTAACGGCTCGTAATGTGAAGTGATGGCCACTTTACCTCTGCCTCTTAAGTTCACATTGAATAATCCGCCGGACATGACGCCAGCCATTTTCCGCATCAAATTGATATCCCACTCAATCGTTGGCTCAAAGGCAAGTAAATCATTACCATTTACAGTGATGGATTCATTGTTCAAATCGAAAATTGTTATCTTTTTTCCTTGGTCAGCCAAATAGAGCCGACCGTTTCCTGTCGCTTTCATTAAAGATGTACCTTCCCCGGTAAAGGCTTTTTTGAACATTTTCCCAAGGCCATGCTCTAACATTCTTTCGCGTTCAAACTTTATTTGCCCAGCGTATGAAATCATCGCGCCCGTTTTTGCCCATACTAGGTCTTTCAAATTCACCTCTAATATACGCGGCGTTTCTAATTCAAAGAATTCATTGCCTCGCTCGTCTTGCTTTGTCTGACGAATAAATTCATCGATTGTATATTTGCTCATCAATCCAATCCCCTTTCAAGAAACGTCTACCTTTTCATACGTATTCATTGACGGGTTAGTTTCATGATTAAACAGTATATTTACTCCGCTTGCTCAGGAGTGGAAATCGAACCCATGAATAGAATCGTATCGGTTTCATCATCTGTAATTGTAAAGAAGAACGGACGATTCACTTCCATATAAAATGGCTCAATGATCAGTGCGGATTCTATCCCCATTTCAATACCGGTTACCGCTGCCGCTTCGGTTCCTTCTTCACCCACATCGATGAATGTTTTTTGTTTTACATTTGTAATCGATACTTGTTCGTCTTCGTTAATCATTTTCGTGAAATTTGCGTTTCCATCAAATGCTGATGTCATGCCTAAGCTTTTGAGCGCTTCATTCAAAGAAACCTCGAATTCCAATTGAAACTTTGGCAGTAGAATTGTGCCTTCTTCTACTTCAAACTCCTTCTGCCAGGTTGCCCAGTTTTCACTCGTCAGCACCGTTTTAAATTCCTCTAGACTCGAATTTTCTTTTGGAAGAAATACTTTCATACTCATTTCGCCGTCACCGTATGGTAGCGTGATTGCTTGGAATTTTTCATTTTCAAAATAGGAGAATTCCTCTTTCATTGCCATGAGCGGAACGTTTTTGACAGAGCCGTCCAAGAGCTGAAAAGGTCGATCTGTCGTTTCATTCTTATCAAACTCATTTGTCCAACTCCCTTTAAAATAAATTGCGTTAATGAGAACCGCCAGTAAATTAGCATCTAATGGAGAATCGACAATTCCCTCTATTTTGTCTTTTGTTGCTTCTTTCACCCAGTTATTAATCTGTTCCGCGGAGTTACTGTCTGCGATATCAATCTCGGTGATTTCTGCATTGAAATAATCTTTATTATTTTTTTCAAAGTCTTCCTGAAAGGTAAATTTGTTATTTAACCAGATTGAATTTGCGATATTTAACTGAATATCATCCACGTCTTTATTCAGAACAGATATCATTGATGCATTTGCTTTATTTAATTCTTCTACATCTATTCCTTCTGAATGAAGTACCCCGGCAATTTCATCTTTCGTAACACCGTCCGCGCCGTTATAAATCATTGATAATGCCATGAATAAACTAGTTGGCGAGATGAAAATATTGTTGTTTTCATCGGCTTCTACTTCTTTAAGAAGTTTAAAGCCTAATTCATTAGCGGGCGATACGATTTTCGAATAGTCTTTTTCACCAAACGCTACACCTTTTGAAATCTCAAGCCCTCCTGACTTATTTTCTGTTCCACATCCCGTCATGATTACAAGTAGACTTGCAAGTAGAATCATTAGTGTTTTTTTCAATGTATGCACCTTCCCTTTAATTCGATTAGACCGTAATCGATTGGGAATAGTTACATAAAATTTGAAAAACTGATCCAAAGTTATATTGGATCAGCTACTAATTTCCGCTCAAGCGTATTCCTTCACAAATTCTTCGATAATTACTCCGCGTTTTTTTAATTCTTCTATATAAGGTTCGCCTGGCACAATTTTTTCAGGCGGATAAACGCCGCGTTTTGAAATTTTACCGGTGCCGATCATTTGCGCGATAATCGACATTGTATTCGCTGTTGCCCGCGCCATCGCCGTTACATTTTTCGTTGTATCTTTCTCTGTGACTAAATCGTATTCATACGTTACCGGCAAGCCTTCTTTTTCCCCGCTCACCAACACCCGCAAGAGTACCGCGTCCGACTTATCCCCAAGTCGAAGTTGCGGTAATAACTGTTCTTTCATAACATCCCGCACTTTTACCTTTTTACCATCAACAGTTACTTCATTATCCCGACTGAGCAGCCCTAAATCGACAAGTAGTTGAAATTTTTCTGCGTGGCCTTTATAACGAATCGTTTTATATTCCAACGTTTCTACGTGAGAAAAAGATTCTGTTAGTGTTGATGTACCCCCTGATGTATGGAAAGCTTCGAGTTCTCCGTATTTGTCGAATTCAATCATTTCAATTTCAGATAAAGATGCAACTTCTTTTAATTCACCGTTCCGGATCACATGTGAAGAATCCGTGTAATGGTCGAAAACGCCTTCTAGTGAAAAGACAATATTATAATTTAACGGAGGTTCCGGATTAACGGGTATTCCACCAACGTATAATTTAATCGATTTTACTTTATCAAGTTTTTCAGCACCATAACCTGCGAGTATGTTAATCATGCCGGGTGCAACGCCCAAATCCGGGATAATCGTAACTCCTTTTTCAATTGCTTTCTCTTTTAACGCAAGCACAGCTTCTGTGGCCCCGCCGATATGCCCCCCTAAGTCAATCGAATGAACCCCTCTATCAATGGCTGTTCTTGCTACTTTTTCATTGAATGTATAAAATAGTGCGTTTACTACGACATCCCCAAGTGCGATGACATCGCTTAATTGGTCATCATTCGTTGCGTCAAGAAGCAATATATCTAGTTTGTCGGACATAAGTTCTTCTGCAAAGTCTTCAGCCTGGCGTACATTCAAATCCGCTAAATATACTTTCGACACGTCATCGCTTTTCACCAAATCGCGTGCTGTTTCTTTCCCCATTAAACCCGCACCTAGAACGACTACTTTCATTTTCCCATCCCCTTACGTCTGTTTAATATCCCTATTCCAATCCTAGGGAAAACGACACAAAATGTATCTAGGAATTATCAATTTGTGCGCGTTGCAACTTACCGCTAAAGTCCACGTAAATACTTTTCCACTCAGTAAAGACGTCGAGTGCAGCAACGCCTGAATCACGGTGGCCATTTCCAGTCCCTTTCGTCCCGCCGAACGGTAAATGAATTTCAGCCCCTGTTGTACCGGCGTTTACATAGACGATTCCCGTGTCTAGATCCCGTTGAGCTCTAAATATTTTATTGACATCGCGTGAGAAAATTGAACTTGAAAGTCCATAAACGACGCTATTATTTACTTCTATTGCTTCTTCTAAACTGCCGACTTCGATTAGCGACACGACCGGCCCGAATATTTCTTCTTGCGCGATGCGGCTATCCCATTTCACATCGCTGAATAAAGTCGGTTCGAAATAATGACCATTCGCCAGGTCGCCGTCTGTTAATACATTCCCGCCTACTAATAGTTTCGCGCCTTCTTCTTTTCCAATTTCTACGTAGCTGGAAATCTTATCAAGCGCTTTTTCGTTAATCACGGGACCAATTTTCACAGATTCATCTAACCCATTTCCGATTGTTAGATGTTTCATTTGCTCCAATAGTTTTTGCTCAAGTTCTTCTTTTACATCTTTGTGCACGATAACTCGGCTACACGCTGTACATCGTTGACCGGCTGTACCGAATGCGCTCCACAGTATTCCTTCTACTGCGAGATCGATATCTGCATCATCCATGACGATAACAGCATTTTTCCCACCCATTTCTAGTGAGACCTTTTTCAGATGTCGGCCGCCCGTTTCAGCTACATGACGTCCTGTTTCAGTCGATCCCGTGAATGAAATCACACGAACATCCGGATGCTCAATCATTGCTGTACCGACTTCTGATCCTGAACCGAAAACGATATTGGCGACGCCTTCGGGAAGGCCGACTTCATCAAAAATGAGCGCCATTTCATAAGCCATCATTGGCGTTTCCGTTGCTGGTTTCCATATGAATGTATTTCCTGCGACGATTGCCGGAAACGACTTCCACGTTGCGATTGCTACTGGAAAATTCCACGGCGTAATGAGGCCTACGACACCAATTGGCGCCCGGACGCTCATTGCAAATTTATCTTGTAGTTCAGACGGAACCGTTTCCCCGAAAAGTCGTCTGCCTTCGCCTGCCATATAAAATGCCATGTCAATGCCTTCTTGCACTTCACCACGGGCCTCTTCGATTACTTTTCCCATCTCAGTTGTGAGTACCTGGGCCAAATGTTCTTTTTTCTCAATCATGATCCGTCCAATTTCATATAGGAAATCAGCACGTTTTGGTGCGGGAACCAGCGCCCATTTCTTTTGCGCTTTCTTCGCCGCCGCAACTGCTTGATTAACATCTTCTTTAGTCGATAACCTGACCCTGGCTATTTCTTCCCCGGTTGCTGGGTTTTTCACGGAAGTATATTTCGCGTCCCCTGATTCCTGCCATGATCCCCCGATGTAGTTATTCAATTGCATGATAAACATTCCCCTTTCTTTTTTTCCTACAAAAACCACGTGAAAACGCTTACAACTCTACTATTTCGACAACTTTAATAGAAATCCTTTTAAATTATGGGAATTATTTAGTAAAAATTTCTCCAAACGACCATAGTGGACCACCAAGCGACCAATGACGACTTCGAAACGACCATAGCACATAAGCAAACGACTAAACATCAAAATTTACACAACAAAAAACCTCCCAGCAGTCAATAACCTTAACTACTAGGAGGTCTACCATATTCACAACAGCTTACAAATATTCGTTGCCTACTTCACGATAGTTCTTCCATAGGTAGACAAACGTGAACATTAAGTTAAGATTTTTTACTCATTTCCACGATAAATTCTTGAATTTTAAGCGATTGATTTGTCATGGAACTAACGGATACATCAAATAGTTTTGCCACTTCTCTTTGTGCCATGGAGTAGTTTCCAAACATTTTAAATTCAAGAAGCGCATGTAAAAACGCCGCGGCAATTACTTCAGGCTTCTTAAAATTAGGTTGTTTATCATATAAATAGCTTACAATTATATTTTCCATTAAATTCGAGTGGTCTGCTTGAATTTCTAAGAACTCGAGTTTTTCATAGAAAATTGCTATCGCTTCTTGTTGGATATCCGTCAATTCGTTTTTCAGTATATCTGAGGCAGATTCTTCGGATTTAGAAAGTATACGATAATAGATATCAATCATATGCGTTTTATAAAAATCATAACGATTGTCAAATTCGCTTGATTCCGCGAGTGTTGAAATTTCATTTACAAAACTATTATTACCGTCTTTAACAAACAGGAGCGAATTTATTATGAAAACACCATTCTCGCGAATTCGATCATCTCGCAAAGCAACTCCAAATACGACACTATCCTTATTTACAGGCATATCTGGTTGTTTTTCGAGATAATAGGTCTCGTCGCCTAGCACTTCTTTAATGGCTACTAATCCATTTTTTTCTCCAGTTATGTTACCCAGGAGAATGATTGGTTCTTGCCACTTCTCTACAACCGAACGAACTGCGCTTCGAATCGGATCATTTAATACTTTTATCAAATAACGTTTCCACAAATCTTGCCGGACAACGTAAAAGAAATACTCGCTCACTGCATACTCGATTTCTTTTTCATCCCAAAAACTACTGAGTTTGGTCGTCCACTCTCTTTGAAAAATTTCATATTCCGCATGGATTGCAGGTGTAATTGGTTGTTCATACATTCCAGCGAGAATCCGTTGTAATTCTTCCTCAACGAGTGTTTCAATCGATACTTCGTTTTTACCTATGCAACATTTTTTATATTTCTTTCCACTTCCACACGGACATGGATCATTTCTTTGTATCATACATACCGCTCCTTTAACTCTTGTGCTTTCCTACTATAACAGAAAACAAAAAGCTCCGCATCGGTTTACTAAACCAACACAGGGCCTCTGATAATAAATTACTATGTTTGGCACCTCACCTTTAGGTTAAAA
>Ga0068631_100941_pt1 | contig 11038 bp, 18 predicted proteins | sample InSIn5gowninarea_2_FD_77434 | JGI IMG/M metagenome (GOLD analysis project Ga0068631, IMG submission 77434) | Clean room microbial communities from NASA Spacecraft Assembly Facility at Jet Propulsion Laboratory, Pasadena, California, USA -... ...
GAGACGGTTACGCTTACCTCTCTCTTCTACTTCGCGCTCTGAGGCGCGGATCTTTTGTTGTTCTATGCTGGGAGCGTTTGGATCAAATCGCCCAAGCTTTTGAGCCTTCTTCCATGCAAGAACACTATCGGTCCGATGCTCGTACTCTGCCACGGGCATCTCATACTTCTCAACGGTGGATAAGTCATTGAAGTCTGTACGTGCAGCGGATGGACGCGTATCTACAACCTAGAGATTGCATGTCAACACAAGAGGCCATGTACGCGCACTGATTTGTTGGCAGAGCCCTGTCAGAAGAACTATGGAGCTGAACGGTCGGTGCAGGGGTTGTGTCGTGAGGCAAGATGAAGTGTCAAATAGGACCGAGGCGCCGAGCCAAAAGAAAAGGAGAGCAAATAGGCAAGAGAATGAGAGCTACGCAATTGGACTCAGGAGACGCACTGCTCAGCACATCCCAACGGCTCCGTGCTCACAAGTGGGCAGACGACGGCGGAGGAGCCGAAGGATGGATTTTCCCGCGACTGCCAGGCTGACAAAGATAGACTGTGCATTGCGGGGCAAGGCAGGATATGCGGCCACACGCAACAGCGAATAGGAAGAGAGAAGACACAGTACATGCACGTACCGAGTAAGTAGAGCAGTTTCAAGGGGAGTAGGGAGCCAAGCCGGGGGGGGGAGGATGGGCAAGGAGATGTGGCAGACGGCGAGAGGACAGCATATCAAACGGGTCAAGGACAGGGCTGGCAGTGGCTATGCAATAAGAACGAGAAGAAGCACTTACGGTGATCTCGGCATACGGCTGCAGCGGGAAGGCAGCAAGCTGGGTATGCTCTTCGTCTGCAGCAACGAGCGCAACGGGGTCCTGTGATGCCACACGTAGGGACAGCTGCTGACAGCCTGCGGGAATGCCGGTAATGGGCTCGAGGCGGGTCTTGAGATGGGCAATTGACCACGTCGGGGAGATTCGACGCTCAGAGGACGAGTTGGGGGAGCTAATGAGAAGCGGCACGTCTGCCGCGCTTTGAAGAGACATGATGGCTAGCAACAGCGAGCTAGGCAGGCGGCGAGAGTGCAGGAAGTTAGTAGAGCGAGATGAGGAGCGAGGGGAGCGCCAATGGTGTGGCGGGCGAGGCTAAAAGCGGTTATGCGACAGCAGCAGCAGAAGAAGCAGCAGCAGCAACCGCAGTGCTGGCGTGCTGGCAGTGAGCGAACCCAGTGGGGGGAATGGATGACTTGTCTGGTCCTGACAGGTGACCCGCTGGTAATGCGGACTGGGGGTGCGTGAGTTGGAGTAGTGCAGAAAAGAGGCATTGGATAGGGCTGCGGGTGTGCAAGGTCGCCGGATTGGGCATGTGAAGCGAGCGCCAAGGCCGGCGACTCCAACTCGAGTGAATGTCTCTGAACACATGACGAACGCCCGTTGCCCACACTGACCCCACGCGCTCATATCATTGCTCTCGTCACCGTGGGAGCTGCAGCGACGATCCCGCGCCATGCGTTGGCAATGTCTCTGCGCGGGTCACTCGGTCCAAGAGGCGCTGCTGTGCAGTCGAGGAACGCGCGCCAATGCTCGTCGGCTCCGACTGCCTGCCCGAAACCATGGCTTGTCCAGCCAAGGCAAAATTATAAGTATTGCGCCGGCACTGTTGGACGGATGGACGGACGGACGGGCGTCGAGGGCAGAGGCGCCGGCGTCTAGTATGTAGTAACTTACATTGGTACATATACTATGTGATGAATGGAGTGGTGAAGAAAGCAGCCGGCGCTTGCACTCGGCTCACCGCTCCCCTGTATGCCATGCCCAAGTTGTCCAAGTATACTTGGGTATAGTATGTAGCTACATATATATAGACAGACGAGGTTAGGATTGTGCTGCGCCGACAGATTGACGTGTGCATCCGCATCGAGCCAAGAAAGCGGCCAGCCAGACATGACACGGCAGAGCCAGGCGTATATATTCAGACATGCTTGCTTAGATGGTTGCTTGTCGAGTGTGTACAAGCGTCGACACCTCTTAACAGGGACGGCGGGTTATTAGAGAGCATGGCAGGCCCAGACTGTCATAGGCTTCATGGTGGGAATCTGGTTATGGCATGCCGAACCGGTGCAGCCAGGTATTGCAGCATCCGGCGGAGGGCAGAAGCGGGTGCTTCAAGTATGTCGCCGATGAAAAGCCCTTTTTTTCCCTTTGACTCGAGCGTTCACGGACGCACGGGGACGCTGTTCATGGCTAATGCACGTCTAAGCCCGTCCCCAAGTGGCCGTGGCCATGGCCGACAAGAGAGGGGGCGTGCTCTAGTACTATCTGTCTCCGCCCAACCTCACAGTGGCCATCCGTGAACAGCAAACCAACAGCCTGTGTGCATGCACGCCTCTAAAAAGGCACGCCTCACCGCTTAATGCGCATCATCCGAACCCTTGGCCTGGCAGCGAGGCAGGCAGTGATGCAATGGAGCATGGCTAAGGACGTGTTCTGGGGGCGGCGCACGCAGATATGACCTGGCAGTGCGGCGCCTCGTCGTCGTTGTCATTGTCGTTGTCGTCGCATGTTTGCACTGCACTGCACTGCACTGGACTGGCAAGGCGGGATGAGATAGATGGATGGATGTCGTCGTATAGCATAGTACAGAACAGCACAACGTGGCTCTCTCTGCTGGGCACGAGACCGAGCAGGACAGCACACAGCACACACGCAACCGGCAGGCCAGGTCGAATACGGGTCAGGCCGAAGCAACGACGGCGACGGCTCCATCCAAGCTAGACGTCACGCCCATGGCATGGCCGGCAGTTCACCGCAGTTCACCGCTCCTCTGTGCATGCCATGGCATGCTTCTAGTGCATCGCCGGGCGCTCACAGCCCACAGTGGGGGGGCTTGACCGGAGCCGTCGAGGCAGATATTGCAGGGCGTGGAGCCACAGTGGCCGTTGGCAGCCCTCGGGCGTGAACACATCACCATGTATGCACCGCTACAATGAAGTCAGCCGTTCGCAAGGCTTCGGTAGCGACGCGTCTGGCGTCAGAGATAGCCGGAGCAGGGCGAGCATGCTGCAGATCTTCCATGTCATGGCGCTTGACCTCGTCCGAACCCGAACCGTCTGCGCGAATCCCTGAGGCTGTTCACCGCTTGTGTGTCGCCTTGATTCGCTGCCTTGGCCACCAGAGGCCAGCGCTGCAGGAAACACGCCCCAGATGCTGCCATCTTTGTCGACGATCGTGGCCGTGACTGTGAGCGAGAGAGCAAAAAAGAGGAGCAGGACACCAAACACCCCTGCTATATGCTCCATGCTGCTCTTCTGCAAACGCCGCCCTCGCCGCCCTCGCCGCCGCCCGCCAGCCCTGTCTTGGGCACGCGCATTGAGGCCTGACGAAACGAGAGGGCAGCAAATGAGACCCAGCACCGGCCGTCCGAGGCGTGCCAGATACGAAGGCCATCACTGCCGCCGAGTGGAGTGGGCGACGGACGGACGGGCTGGTTCGTTCGTCAACGGCGGCTCACCCACCACGCAGGCAAGGCAGGGCAAGACAAGGCAAGCAGATGCAAATGCAAAGACCCAAGACGTACGCCCGAGACCCAAGACAGGGCGAGCACACGCGCAAAGGCCGGAGTCAGAGCCAGCGCCAGCGCCAGAGCCAGAGCCAGAGCCAGAGCCAGAGCCAGAGCCAAAGCCAGAGCCAGGGCGAAAGAAGGAGAGAGAAGGGCATAGTAGCAGTAACAACAACAAGGTAAGACGTCAAAAAGACAGACAACTAAGTAAACTACTCCTCCCACCACGCAAGACACGTCATCCTAGCGCCTCTGCCAGCGAGAACGGGTGTCGTGCTTCTTGTGTCAAACTAGCTGCTCTAGCTGCTAGCCGCAATCCGCAATTTGGGCCTGAGGGGGGGAGCGTCTGTCCTTTTTCTTCTTGGGCGCTCGCTAAAATCTCCGGCAGACATGCTTCCTTAGATCAGATCAGCTCTGGTGTCGTCGTGGTCTGTGGGTCGTTAATGTGGCGCGCCGCCAGCACGAGTCGACAAGGCGTCAAGCGCACAGGCAGTCAGTCAAGTCACAGACGCAAAGGGTACATCCTGATCCCAAGCCCCCGGAATCCCTATCCCTACCGCGGACGATGATGCGGCGCCAGCCAGGGCCTCGCAGGGATGCCTGTTATTAGCATTACAGTTGCACGCTAACTCTCTCTACTCGCACATCCATGCTCGACAAAGTACCTCAGACCCTCAGACCCTACTTCGCTCCTACCAGACCGCATCCACCATCCCTCCAACGCTACCCTCCCCGACCTGCTCGACCTGCAAAAGTCAGTGGCTCAGCACGACCGTCACTCATCAGACCAAGTGGTTGGCCTGTTTCACCCCCTGCTCCCCGGCCCCGACCCATCTCCCAAATAACTCGACTCGATCGACCACTTAGAGCGTCAATCATCCACTGTACCTCACAACTGGTTAACTGGTTCCCTCTTCGGCACATTTAGTCTATCCGAACCTCACTCCTCTCCTCACGCCTGTCCTCTCCTGTTCATCTCCCGCCCACCCCCCTCCTTGTTGTTGTGTTTACCCATCAACGTCACCTCACCTTAGCAACACTACGCAATCTTGTGCATAGTCCCTCCGTCATTACCTTGGTTGGCTCTTTGCATCTACTTTGCTTTGCTCCTCCTACCAACACACGCATACACACATACATACACACACAACCGCAGAACACTACCAGGAAACCTACTACTCGTTGTCGTCATCGTCGGCAATCTTTAGAATCATTTGGTGGAGCCCGGAGACGTACAACGTAAACCTAACATTAGCTTATGGGCTGGCGTAACGCTGGTCCTTTTCGTTCACCCTGGATATCAATCTCCTTCTCGAGCCCCGCGCCCGGGGCTCCGAGTCACCGGCCAGCAAGAAGAGCTCAGTATCTAATGCATCTCACTCAACCGGAGCTACACGGGGATACACAACCGCACCCTCAGCCTACACACAGTCGCCAGCGCAAAGAGCATCGCCCGCGTATGCAACTGGATCGCCGGGCTACGCCACTGCACCCCAACACTATGCTCCCATGGCTGCCTACCCCCAACAGGCACCAACATCAGCTCCCAAAGGATCCGCACCAATGCTAGGAGGACCTGTTCTACCCGCCATTGCAGAGCTTCACCGACGGAATGAGTCTGCGCCGCTTCCTCAGTTCCGCCAACTCTACTCAGGACCCCATGGACCCACACCCGCTCACGGCGGCCCAGCAGCTACTAATGTTTCTCCTCCATCAACACTGAAGCGTCAGGCATCCCAAACACCACTCCCCGACGAAAGCCCCGCTAAGAAACAATCCAAATGGACTCCTGAAGAAGACAATCTAACAATAGAACTGCGGGGCCAAGGCATGAAGTGGGATGACATTGCAAAACGACTTCCCGGACGGAGTTCCATCTCGTGCCGTCTGCGATACCAAAACTACCTGGAGAAGCGAGCCATCTGGGATGAGGAGAAGAAGAACAAGCTAGCACGACTCTATGCCCGGTACGTACATTAGAAAGAAAGAAAAAGACGGCTAGGTTTTCATTTTATTTGGACTGCCCCGAAAGGCTGGTGGTGAATGTTTTGGTTTGTTCGGTCAGACTGGCTGCACACAAAAGACATCTCACACACACGTGCGACACTCCTTGGGCGAAAAAAACAAATACTGACTTTTTTTGGGAAATAGATTCAAGGACCAAATGTGGCAGAAGGTTGCTACCGAGATGGGTATTCCCTGGCGTTCAGCCGAATCCATGCACTGGCAGTTGGGGGAGCAGGAGATGAGTGCGCGCGCCAACGCGCCAGTGTTTCAGCTCCACCCATCTGCAACGGGAACAGGCATGAGCTCGCCATCGCAGGTGCCTGTCATACCCGCGTCTGCACCCCATGGCTTTACTCCCGCAAACGCAGCTCAGTTGATGCCAAACCCACCGCAGATGCCACCGCAGCTTCACCAAGCACCGTCGGCGCCCATGACCCAAGGCCCGATACACGGCTACCACCACCGCACAGACAGTGGCTCCAGCGCCGGTGGCAGCGGTGGCAGCGGTGTCGTCGGCATCGGACGCAGGCGCAACAGCTCCTTCAGCCGGCGACGAGCAGACGCTCGTTCACGCTCGAGCGTGCCACCGCAACTCGGCCAACCCCTTCCACAGATCCAACCGCGATCCGAAGAAGACCTGGTCAGCGGCGCGCGAACCGCACCCGTCCCGGACATGACGGGGTCATTGAAACGAGAAGGCGAGAGCCTCAGCTACATGGAACACTACCAACGGCGCCGGCAGCAAGAAGAAGAAACCGCTTCCTCAGCCCCAGCTGCTGCCCCTTCCGCACCACCCCCACGATCAGATCCATCCGACTTGCAGCAATCGCAACATCAACCCCACTCGATGCGTAGCCCAGATCGAATGTCCCAACACAGCAACACAGGTAGCATCCACAGCCTCAAACGTGACCCCGAAGATAGCACCACGTCGGACCGCCGCTCCCTCGCCTCCCCCTACGAGCGCCCTACCTCCACCGTGCCATGATCTCCCCCCTTTGTCCTTATAAAAAAACACACACAACATAAACCTCACTTGTTCCGATTGAAGCGTTTTTTTATTATTACCTCTTCAGCATCACCGCGGTGTTTTTTTTTATATTACACATACATTCACGCCCCCCTCTCTCAGCATAAGCTGTACGCTTTACAGAGCCAACGAATCTTCTTTCTCAGTTTTACTATAGATCTTAAGACTCTTTCATCACTCACTCTCACTCTCTTCCTTCCCCCCCCCCTTTCCTCGCGCGAAAAATGGCCTTTGGCTGGGGGATATAGACTTTTTGTTTTACATGCGCTTTGGATTGAGATTATTTTTTATGGATGTTTATATATGTATACACGCTTTTTGTTTTGTTTTTTGTTTGCAACGGAGAAGGGGAGGGGATGGGGAAGCGAAGCTACAAAGAAGGTGAGTTTATGAAAGGAAGAGGAAGGGAAGAAAAAGAAAGATATACGAAGCATTTTCGGGCCGGGACCGTAATGAAGGAAAGGCGTCTTTTGTGTGGATTTGTCTGGAGGAAGAATGTGGGTAAGGGTATTAGGAGTTGATTAGAGTGTTTGTTTTCAAAGGGAGTTTCTTGGTGGCAAGTGCGCATGTGTTTAGGTATCGGGGGGAGGGAAGGGCGAAGGAAGGGAGAAGGCGTCATCAATACCCACTTTCTGCTGTTTTGAGGGAGAGAGAGAGAGAGAAAAGCTGGGGGTTGGGTGGCTTTTACTTTTTTTTTCTTTGCAGTTACTCTAGATGGGATGGCCTGGACTGGGTTTGGTCAGAGGGGGTGTGAGTATGAGGCAGGGAGAGAAAGGTTTGCGGGGATTGCTTTCCTTGCTTCCCTTTCTTTCCTCCTCAACCCAGACCCCTCAAACCCCTCCCCCGTTTTATGCGAAGATCATGATGTTCATTTTTTGGCATTTAGCGTGGGTTCTGTTTTTTTTTCATACTTTGGGTGTGTGTGTATATGTGAATATAACACACATACGTCTTTTTCGTTTCTTTTCTTGCTATCATCATATCTTTTTTTTTCTCTCACTCTCTCACTCTCTTCTCTTCTCTTCCAATCGTCTACCTCTGTCACTTGCTCTGTTTTAGTCATGGTTTCCCTCTTCTCTGTTTGTTTGTTTTTTGTTTGGTTTCTTTTCCTGAGATCGCGACTTACACGATTGGCATTTCGTTATTCGTTCGGTGGCATTGCGGGGAGATGGTTGGCATTTTTTTTTCTTGGGAGCATCTCATGTTAGCGTTTGCTTGTGTGTGTTTTTATTTTGTTTTATTTTTTGCATGGAAGAGGTTGTTTATGCAGAGAAAATGCGCATCTGGTTCCCACCTTTCCCCCCCCCCCTTTCCCATTTCCATTGTGGGAAAGTGTTCGTTCTGCGGCATAGGCATTAGGTGGGGTTTAGAACATTTTGCCATAGCGTGGTTTTATGGATCACGGGTGGGTTTACATGTCTCACGTTTTGGATTGCGTTTCTGTTTCATGGGCATTTTTATGTAACTAGACTTTTTTTTGTTTTTTCCGTTCTTACATATATATACGTATATATACACACATACTGCAAAAAATGGTATATGACTATTATGTTTCTTTGCAAACGGCACAACTTGTTTAAAGAAATAATCATGTTGGTTTCGCATGGCACACAGGTACGAAATGGAAAAGAATCAGTCGTAGAACACACTTCAGACCACTCCCCCAACAATTGGAGAGCACCATGTTCACTCAACAAAGTTCAATGACATCCTCAAGCGATCAAGTTTTTTTTTCCTTCTTGACACGTCCACCCCGGCCAACTGTATGTCGTCAGGCATTTCCCTTGCTTGCAGAGCAGGGAGGGGTGGCAAACAGAAATGTGGCGGTGAACATGGACACATAACAGTCACACACACTGAAGAGACAAGACGTGGTAAGGTTCGTTTCTCGTCTACCCCAGAATGGCCCTTGCTGGACTTGGGCCCCAAACTAAGCGGTGCCGATGACGTAACAGCGGGCGATGCAAGTCTCAAGAAGTCGGTCAAGCAGCGTCTACGTGGCCGACGGTGGAGGGGTTTGGTGTGTGTGAGTGTGTGTGTAGAGGGGGGGTAGCTGCGCTGTCACCGCTTCCAATAAAGCAGGGGTGTGGTGGGTTTGCGCGCAGCAAGGGCAGTTTACTCTGGAGGCGACGCCATGGTTGAAGAGAAAAATTTTCCGACGCCAATATCAAAAAGTGTGTGTGTGAGCATGTGTCGTAGGCTTTCCAAACGTGTTTGGGGGGTCAGGGAGGGGAGGGGTGTTGCAGCTAGGAAATTGGGAGGAGGGTGTCGAGTGCGTTGGCCAGTGGACTGCAGACAGGGCTCTTAGCACTGGAGACATGTGAGGGGCTGGTGATTGGGCGGGCGTGGTGAGCAGAAAGAGAACAAGTGCGGGTTGCATGAACGGTTCGCTGTCCTTGCATATGGTGGCTAGGGGTTAGGCTATTTTGGGAGGGGGGAGAGGATGGGAGAGTGGGAGAGTGGGAGAGTGGGAGAGTGGGAGAGTGGTGTGCTGGAGGATGCGTGTGCGCGTGTGGATGTGTGTGCGTGTGTGTCATGGTTCTTGCAGGCTGGCTTGAGGGTGTTCAGCCCCGCAAAAGCAAAGATTGCACGGCTGGTCTTGCGCGGCCCTGCCATGTTTGAACCGTGTAGGGCTGGCTTATCGATAGCAAAAACGAGTCCGCCCTCGCACGCCTGACTGCGTGACTGGCCTTGGGCGACGACCTGCTCGTCATCCCATGTCTCCCGTCCGGCCGCGCCTGTTTTGTTTCCTTTTAGTCTTCTTCTTGTTGTTTTTCTTGTTCTTCGGCGACAGCGGCGACACCTTCTTTCTTTGTCTCCTCCCCCCTTTCTTCTTCGTATCCCCTGTTCCTGCTCGCTTCCTCGTCTTCCTCCCCCCCCCCTCGACCCCTCGCATGCCATGGCCAAAGCTGCTGGGGCCCAGCGAGGCACAAGGCTGATGGGTGCCATGGACCGTCGGTTCCCGCCCTCGCCCACGGTCAGCGGCCGTGAACGGGCTTGAAACAGGCTAGCGGACAGGCCCAAGTCAGAGTTTGTGCCCCGGGCGTCAGGCCACGGACTTTTGCGGCCAGGCTTGGGGGTTCTTTTGTTCTAGAAGGCCGCTAGCATGACAAGTGTGTGTCCCCAAGTGTCCCCAACCCCCCCTCCCCTTGCACGGCATACCCGTCGCCCGCTCCCCCAGCCGTCGTCGTCACAACCTCAGGCATAACCAAACGCACACGCCCACACCAATCCCACCATCAATGCGTGCACCATGACGCCAGAAGACGGCCTACCTACAACTTGCGACGGCTTTTGCTTCGGTCCTCTCCTGTCGCCTGTCCTGGCCTCTGGACGCCCTCGACGCTGCCTGCTGACAAAACTGTTTCCCCCCGGCTTGGCCCTGCATGCGCCCAGCACTGTTCGCATGATCCGAACCACCAGCTGCCAGCCTGTGTAAACGCCCGCCGCCGCCATCTGGATTCTTGGCGGGCCGAGTTTGGGTGCATGGTGAAGTGGTAGCGTATCGTCGCAGCAGCCGCCTGGATATGGGTATGGGTATGAGCATGTACGCCTGCGACTACATCTATGCGTGGACGTGCACGCTGCGCATGGTCCAAGACAGACGTACTCTACTTACTCTCTCCAAGCAGGCCAGGCCACCAACCACCATGACACGACCATGACACGGCTTCTCTTCCCTGGGCCTTCGAGAAGCCTTCCTATCTAGGCATCCTTGAATTTCCCACCTGTTCGCCAACCGCGACTCATGCCACCGCTGCACATGACGACACCCTTTCACTGCACACCTAGCCTCACCACCGCTTCTTCTTCTCATCCAGCCCCACCATGGCTGTCCTTGCCTCGCTAGCCAGGGCGTTCCCGTCCAGCCTACCGCACCTTTTTTCCCTCGCATCCATCACATGACCATCACCTGGCCCCTTGCATACACACACCCCGTCCTCATGCCTGTGCCTGCAATCCTCCTTTTTTTTCCTTCCCTGCCTTGCTTTTGGCTTCGCGGCCATGGTCCCGCTCGCCGGTGGATGGATGGATCCAGCACGCGACTTTCTGATCGCCCGGGACCGCTGATCGCTGCCTCGGACCCAAACCCACCAAGGGGCATCCAAAGCCGTTCCGTGTCGCAACCACTGCCATGCCCACTAGTCATGAACCATGGCTCCAGATGCCCTCTCCACCCACACGTTTGCTCTCCCCTCTCCTCTTCCCATCGCCAGCCCTTTCTTCGCGCTCACGCTAGCGCTCAAGCAGAAGCTCGTCTCAGGAAACATGCACCCGTCATCCGTTCAATTTCGGCACTGCAACGGGCAAATTTTGACCTGCACCCAGCCCTGTTGTCCACGCCATGCCCGTTCGCCCACTGTCTGGGTGCCCCCCAAAAGCACACCGTTGCATCGCCGTTACCGCCTACCCTGGAACATGACTTGAAGCGTCGCAGTGCATACTGCTTGGTCGA
>Ga0068631_100944_pt1 | contig 11020 bp, 7 predicted proteins | sample InSIn5gowninarea_2_FD_77434 | JGI IMG/M metagenome (GOLD analysis project Ga0068631, IMG submission 77434) | Clean room microbial communities from NASA Spacecraft Assembly Facility at Jet Propulsion Laboratory, Pasadena, California, USA -... ...
GACGTTAACATCTCTGCCAACGACATTATCAAGCCGGCTACGCGATCCAAGGCTGTGCCTATTGTGCGACCTGACAACACCCGTCAGCAAGCGCCCAAAGAAGAGAAGACTCAGGAAGATGAGGCTGGCCGGCCTGTACAGGCTGATGGTCGCGAGAAGCGTGTGCGCCGTGATCGCCCTGACGGCGATGATGTGCCCAAGTTTGCACTTCAGCCAATTCTTGCGTCCCAGCCTTTGTCTGAAGTCAAGGAGCCCAATGCTTTGCTGGATGCAGAAATGGCGCTGGAAGAATTCGCCGAGGACAAGGAGAACTTGTCGCCTAACAGGAAGCAGACCAAGGCCAAGTCGAAGACTCCTTCGCCAATGCCACAACAGGACACGAAGCCATTTGAGCCTATTTCCCCTGCTGCAAGCGAGGGCGCGGACGATGATACGCCTCATGTCAGTGATGTGCCTACTCCGACGACCGAGGAACCCGAGCCGACCGGCAAGCACAGCCATAAGAGCACTCTCTCGGCAAATGCGAAACCGTTCGAGTTCAAACCTCAGCTCAGCAACGCTGGCTACGACTTTGGCTTCCACGTTACGAAGCCTTCGCAAGCTGAAGACCCCGAGAAGATTCGCCTGCCACCAAGGGTTTCTAGCAGAAGCCCAGCAACTACTTACCAACCCAGCAATGATGGTTCGTTCAAGACGGCCATGGAGTCTGGCAGGCACACCCGCTACACGGAGCGTGAGAGCGCTGATTTCGACACCATTGGTGAGGCTTCTTTCAACGACATTGATGCAGTCATGAAGCACATGGATGGAGAGGGCTCGGACTTTGGCGTTGAGCGTGACGAGACGTCTTGGGAGCAATCGTCCCCACAGAGGACTCCGCATGTATTTGAGCACCAGGAACTGCGACCCAACTTCAAGATGCGCAGCGACGCGCCTAGCCCCAGCCCTCGCCGGGGATTCTTCCCAGGACGCATGGTCAACATTCCTGGCTCTGCAACATCTGTGCAGGATCCGTTCGACAGCGAGAGGGCTGCTCTTCCTTACGAATCTCCTGTGCGTCAATTGAACAATGTCGACGATGGACATCTAAGCGACTGGGACGATGGCCTTCTAAGCGAGGACGGAACCAAGGTTCAGACACGAAGTGGCTTCTTCGACAAGCATGTTGATGAGCTCATGGGTCGTCTCCTGCAAGACCGTCTTGGTCCGCTAGAGCAGAACCTGCAAGGTATTCAACAAGCTCTTGCATCCATGTCGCAGAACCCACGACGCGGCCGCCGTAGCATGTCCACGAACGAACGCCTAGAAAGCGACGCAGACGACGAAGACGACGAGATTGAAACCGAGGCAAGCTACCGCAACAGGTCCCGAGGCAAAGACAGGAAGTTGGAGAAGATACGATCTATCGTCATGGATGCGCTTGAGGTGCACCAATCACAGATCACGTCGATGCCTGTGCCCGTACCAATGGCAGAACCCATTATCCCCGAGAAGATCCGCGAAATCGTTACCGATGTCCTCACGCAGCACCAGCCACCTGTGCAGCCCGTTGAGCCTGTTCCCGTTGATCAGATTCGTGCTGTCGTTCAAGATGCCATTGCTTCGACCAGACTGGCATCAGAGCCTGCTGAGTCTCTCAAGGCTGAAGATATCCGATCTATCCTCGCCGACACGCTCGCATCTCATACTCCTAAGCCTGTCGAGTCTGTGAAGCCTGATGATATCAGGTCAATTGTCATGGAGGCCTTTGAGACTCATGCTCCTCAGCCAATGCCCGCCCCAGTTCCTGAACAGATCTGGCCTGACGACCTCAAGAGCATTGTTGCAGAAGCGCTTGCATCCGCCCAGGCTCCAGCACCGGCTGCACCAACCACGGATTCTGTTCAGCCGGACATGATCCGTTCCATTGTCGCTGAAGCATTGGCCTCGCAGAAGCCTGTGTCTACCTTGGAAGCACCTGTCGATATTCCCCAGCCACAGCTTGACATGTCCGAGCTGTACCAGATCATCGGCAGTCTCAAGGCCTCGATTGCGCAGACCACGAGCCACCACCTCCAAGCCGAGGACGTTCGTGAGCTCATCGAGGAAGCTTTCAAGCAGCAGAACATGGAAGTTGCCAAGCGCGAGGAGTCTCAGGCTGTGCAAGAGAGAGATGCACGGATTGCCGATCTCGAGGAGATGCTCAAGGAAGCCACTCTGCGCTTCAACACCGAAGCCGACGCACGCAAGGCTCTTGAAGACCGTGAAACTGACTCTGCTCGCCTTCTCAAGGTCACTGAGGAGGAGCTTACTCTTCTTCAGCAAGCTGCCCGTGACGATGAGAACAAGATTCACGCTTTGACTGAAGAGCGCGATAACCTTCGCTCAAGCCTCGACACCCTCAAGAGCAACGAAGATGTCCTCCGCGACAGACTGTCCACACTCGAAACCGAGAGTGAACAGCTCAAGCTTACAAACATTGCTTTGGAAAGCTCTGAGGAAGACCTCAAGAAGAAGTTGGATTCCGTTACCGCTGAGAATGAGGCATTGACCTTTACACTCGAGGAGCACCGTATTTCTGCTAACAAGTGGCGTGGCGACCTCCAGGTTGCTCACGAGGAAGCAGAGCAGCTGCGCAAGGCTATTGGAGAGTCGCGCTTCCAGGCTGAGGAGGCTACGCGTGTCCGCGAGTCAATGCGCGTCAAGCTTGACAAGCTCCAGCAAGACATGGTGGCTGCCACTCAGCAGATCGCGGCCGAACGCGCTCAATGGCACAAGAACGAAGAGGCATCTGCCAGCAAGTACGAGGTCCTTAGCGCACGCATCGAGGCCGAGGGTCGCACGCGCGAGCGTCTGGAGAGGGAGCTCGAGCGCCTTGAGACTCAAGAGCGTGAAGGCATGAAACTCAGGTTCCACCTCGAACAGACGCAGAAGCACAACGCTAGATTGGAGGAGACTGTCCAGCAGCTGAGGAAGGAGTCTATGGAGCACCAGAGAAACGCCGAGCGTTACGAACGCGACATGAGGGAAGCTAGGGACGCCGCTCACGTGGAGATCCGCCGCACCCGCGTGCTCATGGAAGCCGACGTCGACGCTGCCAACAACCAAGTCAACATTGTTCGCCACGAGCTCGAGAGCGAGATTAATCGTGTTCGTTCTGAGCTTGACCAAGTTCGCCTGGATGCCGACACCGCCAAGGAGAAGCACGAGCTTGATCTGGAGGCCGCCGCTGACGCCAAGAAGCAAGCTATTCGCGAAATCATGGAGAAGAACAGGCAGAACCTGCAGGAACAGCAGCGCGCATATGAGCGTCAACTTGAGCACATGAAGCAAGAACATGCTCGTGCTCTCGAGTTTGTACGTGAAGACATTGACCGTGCTGAGGCCTTCCACAACGACAAACTTGCTTTGGCCGACTCCAAGCTTGAGCATTTCAAGGACAAGATTGCACTACTGGAAGAGAAGCTACAGGTTGCAAAGGAAGCTGCCAGCGCTGCAGTTGCCGCTGCATCCAAGGCACCCGCTTCTACTGGCTCTTCCATGGGTGGAGAGAAGATTTCGGCTCAGGCACTGCGCGAGTCCATTGGTGTTCTACAGGAGCAACTTCAAGAGCGTGAGGGACGCATTGAGTCGCTTGAGCAGCAACTCGAAGCAGTTGACACAGAGGCACCAGCCAAACTCAAGGAGCGTGAAACTGAGATCAACTGGCTACGTGAGCTGCTCGGCGTACGTGTGGATGATTTGAACGATCTCATCAACGCCTTGGCCCAGCCAACTTTCGACCGCGAGACTGTTCGTGATGCTGCGATCCGCATTCGCACAAACCTGCAGATGGAGCAATCCGAGAAGGAGCGCCTCATTTCCGGTGGACAGCAGTCTTTCCCGACACTCAGCACGCTGTCCAACTTTGCGTCACCAAAGGCAGTCCAGCTTGCTGCTGCCATTGGCAACTGGCGCAAGGGCCGTGGAGAAGCTGCATCCGCCCTTGCTGGAAAGTCGTCGAGCGCACCGCGCAACCAGACTCCATCCCGTACTCAGGCCCAACCTTCTCAAGGTTTCCTCTCCGGCCTCATGACACCTCCAACCTCTAATATGCGCCGCACATCTGACGCTCCCTCTTCTTCTCAGCGCTCGCAAGATGCGCGCTCGAACTCGATGAGCTCGCACGCATCGACTGAAGTTGGATTTCCTGTCCTTGGAAAGCAGCCTCGCACACCACCTCTGATGAGGAAACAGGCTTACGACCAGGACGCAGACATTGAGCCATGGAGCGAGAGTGGCTTCTACGAAGACGAAAGTGCCATTGAAGATGGCGAACTGACGCCTCTGGCGCTCAACTTTGGAAGGGAACTGGCCAGACAATAAGTCAGTTTCCAATCCCATTCAAAATGAACAAACCCAACATTTCCTTTGTACAAACCTTTCCTTACAATTCTAGCTCATGGGAGTGTCCGGTCCTTTCCGTCATGTACGCTTGTTTTTCGGTTGCCCCACGTCTTTGGTGCACGCGTGCGTGCGCGCAAAGACCAAGAATGTCTGTCATTTTCATGTACCTAATGCTTGCTTTTCTGTTATTGTTTTTCCTTTTACAACTACCAACTTGACTTTAGCGACGAAGCACTTCTTTCTTGGTTGTGCTTTTTTATCTTTTCCTTGTCTTTTTTTTGGATCTTGTGTTGGAAAGATGGAGAGAAAGACAGACAGACAGAGAGATATTGGATAACAAACAGACAGTGCGAGAGAGAGAGATCGAGAGAGAGATACATATACCCCCCTACTTGCCTCAAGACCGCCCAAATTTCTTTTCCTTATCGTTCCCTCCAAACCACAGACTTTTGCTCTTTCTTGTAAAATCAAATTGTATAACTCCCCTTACTATCCGCTTCTGACTTTCTTCTTCTCGTTTCCTATGTATGTGTGCGAGTTCGTGCTAGTTTTGCTACGCCCTAACCTGAAAGAATTCACGGTGAGCCGGGGCGCAAATTAGTACTTTACTCTGCCTACTATTACTATTACTTAGATATAGACTGCGAGAACATTTTTCTTTAGTATAGGTTTGATTATTGCTCATGTTGTGTAGCTAATGTGTAATGCCCTTGTTTTTCCCTATAATCCTGGTGAGAAGTAGTAGTAGTAGTAGTAGTAGTAGTAGTAGTAGTAGTAGTAGTGATGTTGGTGATGTCCTGTTTGTTCTGTAGGTTGATTTGCTATAAGTGAGACTTTTATGTGGTGGAGGGCACTGGGGAATCGGTTGGGATGTGTACCCGTGGTTGGGTGAAGGTTGGGTAGTGGTAGGGTCTTATGTAACACTTACCATGACCTAACCTCTACCCACCCTTGGGTACCCACTACCCTACCCCTATACCGATTTACGAGCGCAATGCAGAGTGAAGTGTATATTTGAACACAATTGGAAAATCTACAGATATAATGAATAGCTTGTAAAACCCTTAGCCTAATCAGACAAAATCCCCTCTAATAAGCCAAGTAGACAGCATCATCAAGAGCTTTGTATAAAAGCTTGTCAATACCTTTGAAGATATCATTAACTAGGCATGCCCTCTCGACCAAGCCTATGTAAATCGAGTTAGTGTCGAAGATCAACAACGAACTTAGAGGCTCACCGATCACCCTTTCTAGAAGATTCCGTCAGCACAAATTCGCTTACTCTACTCCTGCTATATACGAGAGAGCGAGGAGGAGTGTGGTGGACAGTGTGGTCTGGGTTGCCCTCAGCTGTCAGTCAGCACGCCCTTTTTTCCAATCAAGGGTGGTGAGACCCTAAACTAGGGATATTTTGATGACGCGGCATTAGTACATAGTTAAATAAGAATGGTCTTGATAGAAGTGTGGGGGTGGAGGGTGAGGTAAGCCGAGTTCCCTGATTTACATATATGAGAAAGTAGATTAACTGTTTCTGGGAAAAGAGCTACGGGGTTTTGGACGCTAGTTCCGTTCTAATTGGATTAGTTAGGGAAAGTAGAACGAATGAACGAAGTGTGTGTGTGTGTGTGTGTGTGTGTCTATGTGCTGCTGACTGTGATTTTAATCAAGGGGTTTTCTTTCGAATTTGATTTACGAATTTTTATAAAAGAAAAAGGGTTTTACATGAGTATATAGAGTGTGCTAGCCTTTTACAAGTCCCACTCTTCTGTTGTAGTTTTGTTTTACTTGCTTTGTTACCTTACATATTCACAAGTTCTACATACTATCCTCTTTCAAAGAAAAACAAGAAAAACAAGAAATACACCACCCTCTCTTACAATGCAGTTCAGCTACATACGCTTTTTCACCGTCGCCCTAAGTATAGTCCTAACGTCAAGACAATGCATGCATCGAACAGGAACATACGATGTATGAAGACTACATAATACAGAAACGAACTGTGTGCAACAGCTAATTTAGAGTTAGACTTGCAATGAAGCTCGCACTCAAGCAGTAGGTTAAGGATTAGTTTGTTTGATAATTATAGGCTAAGTATGTTGTGTTTAGATTCGTTGCAAAGGCTATCATGGGGTAGGAGTGATAGTGGACTGTGCGGCGCAGGGGCAGATCTGCAGTCTAGAGAGGGGGTTGTTGGAGGGCTGTGTGTAGAGGGTGGAAAGGGCTATGGCTCTTCTTACTGGAAGGTCACATGGTGATTGATGTAATTCTGGAGATTACATTGTTAGGGAGTAAGTACAGGTTCACATACAGTATGTAGTAATTTCTAGATACTAATGTAGTTGCTAGTGTAATGCAGAGTGAGATGTCTGTCTGAAGGCGGCTGCTTAATGAAGGATAATAAACATATGAGGCTTTCTTGTGCTATCACAGGTTGTGTACTCGTGATTTTGTGATTTTTGGCTGCAGTAAAGGATGTAACTATGTAATCATGGTATTTAATTCCATCTCCTCAGCCTCTTCCCAAAGAAAGAAAAGTCAACCATGTCTGCCCATACCAAACTGAAGCCCCGAATTTCTCTTCCTTACGCAAAGTCCGATAACCACAAGTACTCACTCCCCCCATAAAAGCAATGTCCACCTATCCACTAGTAGAATGCTGAAACACCCTTTGCCTCCAGAAAATCATGAGTATCCCAAACTTCACGTCCACAACCACTTCCTGCACTTCTTTGCCCCACACAAACATGGAATCGCATCCTCACCCGGCTCATCCATCGGCTCGTCATCATCCTTATCCAGATAATCAAACGTAAGTTCCTCACCCTTTGGTATAAACCTACACGCGAAAAACGCAATGTCGTACACCCTTGGATCATGCTTGTTGTAACTGACAGTATACTGCCTACAATTCGGTTCGCAAGAGTGGTTGATGAATTTGGTAGGCCCACCCATGAACTCGCCATCCACAACGTACAGGTCTTTTTCATCAAGGCCTTCGGACTCTGCGAATTTGTCGAGAGAATACAGGTATGAGGCTTTTGCTTTTGAAGACGCATTCTCGCGACGTGTAGCCTCGGCGTCGGTGATGACTTCCCCGCGGTATGTATCTATGAACTGGCCTTCGTGTAGATCTTCTTTACAGCGGAGACCCCATCCACGGCCGTCGCTCGCCCGGAAGATTTCGATTTCGACTTGACGTCCAAACTGCACGTTTTTGTTGCGACAGTAGCGTCCGCAGCGGCATTTGTCGTTGCATTCGTAAATGGGGCGCCGTGAGTTGAGGTAGAAGGGAACGAGGCACCCTGTTTTCTCGCGTTTTGTGCCGGAAGCGTAGTATGGGAACTTTTTGGGGAAGCCCATGGTTGAAGCACCGGTTTCGAGTGCGTGGTAGTATTGCTGTCTTTGATTGTCATCGAGCCGTGATTCGTCGACTGCCGCATACTCCAGACAGTCGCATTTCTTAGTGTATTCACAGCCTATGTCGCGGCCCATGTGGGGGGAGCATTGCGTGCAGCCTTGCTGTGTCTCGGATGAGGCGCGGTACACGCCTGGTTGTAGGACGTAGTCGGATATGTATCTGAAGCGGAGAGAGGGGGTGGAAGAATCCACTAGATTAATCAAGCGAATAGGCTTGCCATGTTCTCCTGGTACTTTGGCTAGTCGTCGGACGTACTCGTTTCGTATATAGGTAAGCGCTTTGTCGACGCTAGCTCTGGATGCTGCCTGGTTGATTTCTGGTGTTAGGGTGTGGATGTCAAGTTGCGGTATATCTGTTCCTGTTACTGCACGACAGTAAACAAAGCCATGTTCATCGGTGTCTAGAACACCGTTATACACATTGTGAGAAGATGCGGGTGGTGGAGACGCTGGAGAAGACCGAGAGACTGAAGGTGTCCGGCTTTCTTGGAAGTGGCGGCCAAATGGTGAAGCACGATTTTCATCCTCAAGGCCACTATCTGGACTCTTTCGTTTCCTTGTTGCTGCCTGAATTTGTCCTGTCTTCACAGACCTAGGTGAAGTTAGTCCTTGTCGTTCTTCCTTGAGTTTCTCTCCGTACTTTTCCCTCTCATCAAGGTAATCTTGGACATGTTCAAGACATCGTAGGAGCTCCTTAACTGAGTGCCAACTCAGCGGCGCTTTAGTTGATGATTCATCTGTGATCCAGCGAACAAGGTATTGTTCATCCTAGAATCATCGTCAGTACAGCGCACGGACCACATATGGCATCATAACTTACATCCTCTTGTACGCGATTTGAGACTATAGAATGTACCTAGATATGATAAGTATGTCATGACGCGCGTAGAAAGACTTTCGGCGTTACTTACGCGATCGACGAGGACGCGCCGTCTCGCGTGGCCGTTGGACGGGATCACGACCATGGGTGGCATTACAACGCCGAGACTGCATTACGTTAGCTTTTCCTCGACGCGCAGGGTCTATTACTAGAGTAAATCCTCTAGGTTCGTATTTGTTATGTAGCATCCTACCGATCACAGGCGGGATTAACTAGAAATAATAGAAAACTAGACTTACAACTAGAGGGGGAGCGATAATTAGATACTAGACGTTATATTCTATATTTAATTATTAGAAAATAGTTATTTAAAAAGAATAAAAAGTAACTTAAAACAAAAGCTTACCTATTCAAGTGGTTTGTTAGGTAAGTGTGTCGAGAGTCTACCAGCGTTCTCACAAGCTGACGCGATAATTATGATTAGTCAGCTAGACGCTAGACATAAGCGCATGTGCTAGCTTCCATCCTTTTTCACTATTTTGTTATCTTGTCTATTTCTAGTAAAATTAAACTACATATGTAACTAAAACAAAAACGTTTTCTAAAAAATAATGAGGAACAAGTAATAGAAGCGTGCGAGTAAGTAATACTTAAAAACGACTCTACTATCATGGAATGTAACACGACCTGGGCATGCATTGTTCTAGCCTAACACCATGCGCAAATTGTCTGACAATATCAAGATCTAATCTCCTTTCTAAGCTACTAAGTAAGACGCGAATTTCTTAATTTAATATACTGTAGTGTCTCGTGGCGTTTCCAAAAGTACATCCTCAGCTATGACGAAAATGTGCAGGGAAGTCTCCTCAATGCCATTGCTGACCCAACTTAAGAGAGCGAGCCATTGGCGCTGTGGCGGGAAAGGCCATGGCGGGCGCATCGTAAGTAAGCGAAAATGTCATTGGATTTTCAGCACACTCGCTTATTACATTTCTTGATTACCTTTTTCTATGCCATATCGCATAGGTACCTGTATCCTTGATTTGCGGTAATGCTCGTATATTCCAGCCACCTACCCTAAGAATGTTTTGGTTTTGCTGTTTTTCAATTGCCGTAAAATAGCCTTTCTTCGCATGACGTTCCACGCCTATACGTAAAACGTCAGAAATGCGCAGGTAAGCACTAAGATTACGCCGAACATCGTGAACCAACGCATTAGGTCTAGTTCTACTAATAGGTCCGGTAACCACTCTTGTCTTGGCTCCACACCGACAGCTGATTCTCGCCTGATTAAGAAATTGAGTCTAGTCTATCCTGTCATATAAGCTGGAGGATGCAGAAGGATCGCCTAAAAGCCGCCTAAACGAGAATGAGACAAGAAGTATGAGTGAGCGACAGCACATCGCCTAACCGACAACTCTCTATTTGATGATGAAGATGTAAACTTTGTATTCTAACCATCCAGAACAAGTTCTTTCAAAGGCGATTATTGCTCCTCTACCCTATCAACAAGTTGGAGGAAATGGAGTTCCAGCAGGGAAGGCACTGGAGCAGTGGCCACGGTAGCACACCTCAAAGCAGTTGTCGTCACCACAGCCAGGGGCGCTCATGCAGTCACAAAAGCCGGTATCACATCCCAAGGCCCGCTTCTGAATTAGGAGTTTTCATTAGTATATCCTTTGAATGGAAGTGATGATGAAATAAACATACACTCAATGCCTGGTCTTCTCCTTGAATAGGGATTGCAGAAGCAATCGAAGCAAAAATGACTGATAGTAGAATGAAGCGCATTTTGGGAAACTTGTCTCTTGTTTTGAGAGTGGAAATTGAATGAGTGCATAGCAAATGGTAGATAACGTACCTCACGGGTTCGTGCATCACATGGGTTCGTGCATCACTTTTGCCAAGACCCCACCAAAACTACCACATTATAGCCCACTTTAACCTACTTTAGCCCTATATAGTACAAAGCAATACAGGATATCATTCTAAGGCTACTTCTGCTACCTACTTGCACGTTCGCGCGTTATGCCCAGTCCTATTGCACCGTCCACACCGCCGTTGAGATGGTTCACCTACTTCAGCGCGCTTCTGCTTCTTTGACTTCTTCCCATCACTACGCACGCTAAAGTCCTGAAGAGCGGATAAGCGCGCCCCGTCTTTGACTATTAAGGTCCCCTCTGCCTAGACCCGCTTTCTTTTATGCGATTTCTGTCGCGTTGCAGCCTTATTTGCTGCCTTAAGCTTAGCAATCTCCTTTTGCGCTAACACTAGCTTGTGCGCGATAATAGCTACTGTTAGGGGTGAGAGAGGCCTAGCTAACGAGTATGCATTCACCTATAATACAGAAGAAGAGAGATAAGGAAGAAAGCTACTATGCATAAACATCCACCTCTTATACTCTTGCTTAAGCTCGTA
>Ga0068631_100952_pt1 | contig 10966 bp, 13 predicted proteins | sample InSIn5gowninarea_2_FD_77434 | JGI IMG/M metagenome (GOLD analysis project Ga0068631, IMG submission 77434) | Clean room microbial communities from NASA Spacecraft Assembly Facility at Jet Propulsion Laboratory, Pasadena, California, USA -... ...
ATATAATCCAGGTATCTCCAAGGAGAAGATGACAACGATGCAGGCATACCTAGATGCTACAGCACCAATGAGTAATTGGTCACGAGATGGCTGTTTATCTGTGCCAATTCTACACCCTGGAAGTGAGAGCATCGTTATGGAATCTGGCGGTATTTTCACCAGAGATGAAACAGGTGAATATCTGCAGTTCACCTGGCTCGCAAAGGCCGATGTTTACAGTGTTGGCTATCTTCTCAGCGCGCTACAATTCATGCCCAAGGCACATGAAAGAGACAGCAAAGCAGAACAGTTTCTGGAGGGCGCGCTTGCGATTACTGGAGACGGTTACGAGATGAGTGGGACGTGCTCGACGGACTCTCTATCGCAGGCATTCTCGCGCGTTCGACATTGCAAATTGCTTCGCTGTCATGTGCTCTTCCAGCTTGTGTTAGCCAAGTGTGCACGTTTCGATTGGCATGCAGCTGTAGAGGTGCTCGAGAAGGTTATGGCGACCTTGGAGACACCAGGTCTTGCACCACCTGACGACCTACTTCGCTTCGCTGTCTACCTCAAAGGGGCAATCTACCAATCCCTCGGTCAATTCCCTACTGCCCTTGTTTGCTATCAACATAAGCTGCTGACTCTAGTGCCCACCAACACATCTCCAACCAAATTCTACACATCACCAGCACACGAATTCCTTGCCGTTCTTTCCGCTCTCAACACCGCTCTCATCATCTCCCGTCCATCACATCCAAACCACAATGATTTCCCCATTCTCCTCGAACGACTGGAGCGCCAACTCCCAGCACAATCCGAATCATCCAACACCACGCTCTCAGCGATCCACCCCTCTCTCGCCGCAGCACTCGGTCTCCTCCAAGCCCTCCGTGCCTCTCCCTTTTCACTAAGCTCCAACAGTTCCACACAATCCCCCGCACCCAACCCCTCGCACACAGACAAAGGCATCCTGCCCACAAAACACCACCTCCAGCGCTCCATCCATCTTGCCGCCACCGGCCACAACAACCACCTCCTCTCTGTCCTCATGACGTTGATTTCTGCCTTTTTCTTCCGCGGCCAGATTGGCGATCAAGCGCTGAATTCGGCGAATGGCGCGAGGACGATGGCGAAGAATGCGGGAATGCGTGTTTGGCAGGCTATTGCTGGTGAGATGCTTGCCACGAGATTTGAGGGAGAGCAGAGGTGGGAGGAGGCGGAGAGAACTTGGAAGGAGGTGGCGAGTTTAGGGATGAGAATGCCGGAGGGACTTTGGCAGTAGGAGGAGTACGTCCAGCCGCAGATGGGTTGCGAAAGTGCTTTGAAGCACGAAGCAAAAACAAGCAGGAATTGTGATGTCAGTATTGGCTTCGAAGCTTATGTGGAGGGATCAATCATATTGCATCTATGTGTGTATCCATAGCCAGTGATTTGAGCTTGTTACTTGTTGCTTCCATATATAGCTCTTGCTTGAGACATAATATGATCAATAATTATTTTCACCTTCAGCCTTACTTTCTCTGTCTCGTTCGTTGCTTCTCAGCTTTGGCTCTCTCCCCGTTCATGCTGCCTGCTTCTTTGAATTTTGAGTGGCACGTACATTGATTGTCACAGCAGATACTGGTGGACTTTGGTAGGACGAGGACGAAATCGTGTGAGGCAATGAATGCGCTATGAGCAATGAAGCCTAGCATCAATTGTCAATCGTGGCCGCGAGCTGGCACAGTCTTTCTTTGAGTGCTAAGACGAAAAGATTATCTTCTCTGTCTCGATCGTGTGTGGCCAGCCATCACAAATCAACAGCACAACTAACATCCACAAAATCCTCCAACTCCTCACTAACCGTCCTCAACTTCTCCTTGACACTCGCCGTCCCCTCCAAGCCCACAATATGTCTCGCCGGCGGATTCTCATGTCCCCCAATTGCAAGCACAGCATACACCGTCTCCTCGATCAACGATTTCCTAAACTCCTTTGGCAACGACGGCCAAATGATCTCAATCTGCCCAGTGGTGTCAAGACGTTCCGCCACCTTACCACTCTGTTGTATCCCTTCTTGAGTCTTTGCACTATCGAGCTTTTCGAGCAAGCCTTTGAACATTTTTCGTGCTATGGGTGCGTTGTTGTCGCCGGCGGGTGTGTAGGCTCCCATGGCAGGTGCGACGACGAGTTTGTGGGTGAGGACGGCGATTTCGATGTTGGATTGGATGATGGAGAGTTTGATGTTGAAGGGGGCGATTTCGTAGGCGATGCTGTCGCAGTAGCCTTCGATTGCCCATTGGGAGGCACAGTGGATGCCTAGGCCGGGTGTACCGATGTGTGCAGCTGATGGTGGTTCATTGTGTTAGAACGGGGTTGGTGCATGGGAGAGGTATGACGGACGTACTGATGCCTGTGTGAAGAAGGATATGTCCATTCTTTTGTTCTCTAAGAGTAGGCAGCAATGCCTTTATGATATTGACTGGACCAAAGAAGTTGGTCTGGAACTGCTCGGTGACCAGGCTTTGGGTACGTGGTGTTTGTGCGAGTTCTTCGAGGGTTCCAAATAATGCTTCAGAGTTGTTGAGGAGAACTACATCTACTCTACCAAAGGCCTGCACTGCTTCTGCAGAGGCAGACTGACAATCTGCGACTGACCTGTGGTGACCTTCTTTAGTTACTGCTCCTCCCTTTTCTTCTAATCGCATGTGCCCGTCCTCACCTTATATCAAAGCTAACCACCTTGAATCTCGACTTATATTCTTGATTGCTAGTCACCTCCTTGAGAAGTTCTTCAAAGTCTTCCTTGTGTGATTCGGATGTGTTGTACTCAGCAGGAAATACTCCTGCCACTACACAGTCACCATGTTCAAGTAGATGTCGAGCTAGTGATGCTCCAATGGGACTGTTCCCTGACGTCAAAAACCAGACGCGCGGTTGATCTGTGGGAAATGGAATGCGGGAGACTGGCTGTGCTGGAGGTCTATCGTCTTGGCTCATCGGTATGGCTGGTGGCGCATTGTCAATTGGCTTAGTAGAAGCTGTTCTGTTCTAACAACTTGTTGTCGTTGTTGGTCTTGCGCCGGTTCACACTCCGCTTTGAGTGGGGCTCATGGTCTGTGCGGACTTCTCTGCCAGATGACACAACATATTAGCCAACACTGATTGCGCTAATGGGAGAAGCAGGACTACTCTGAGTTGCCTTGCTTTTCCTTCTCTTCGCCTTCGGTTGTCCAGCACGGTCGCCGCCCTTGCTCTTTTTGCCACCGAGAGTTTCGGTCTTGACAATCGGGCTTGGCGGAAGATTGGGCTCAGGTGTCGGAGCAGTCTTGAGTGCGAGCGTGGGTTTGGGTACTGCCAACTGTGCTGCTTTCTTTGCAGCTTGGTCTTGTTGTGTCTGGAGATGTTGCTTTGAGCTCGTGAAGACGAAAGACCCTGGCTCGCCAATTAGAGGATTCTCGTCCATGTACTCCCTTTCGTATTTCGAGAATAGTCGGAATGATTCATATAAAGCGTCTGTGTCGGCCACGTTCATGAGAGAGCTTGTTGCCGTTGCTGTTGTGGAAGGCGCTTTAATAGTCGTGTCGATAGGTACCGCTGCACTGCTCTCAGGCATTGGAGTGGCTTCTCTGCTTGCTTGCGCAGTCTGGGGTACCGAGGAGGCATCTCGTGCTTTAGAGATTGGCTGGAAATAGCGATGGCCTAGCGATGGTGTGTAGTACGGTAAAGACGATGCTGTGGTGAGTAATTTGTTTAGAGAAAGGGTAGTAGAGAGCTGCTGATGTCAGCATGATTTAATCAGCATATAAGCGAGAGTATCTCTTACAATCCTGGCCTGCAGTACATTCGCAACTGAAGGTGCCATATAGATATGATCTCCGACCACAAAGTAAGTGCCCAATATCGTAATCTCATCTGCATAACCCGCTCTTTTACGTCTATTTTGTTTTCTGATTACCCACACCCCTTGTCCGATGGTAGCCTCTGGGCCAAAGTCCTTCGGACTAAGATGTACCAGGCACTCGAGACCTTGCATAGTCCTTAGTTGTGCTTCGAACCTATCTCTTGTTTCAAGAAACTGCATCATGTCCGGGTTGTACGTGGCTTGTGTTTCGATGGCGGCATTGTTTGAGGTGGGATCGAAGAAAGGAGACCGTGCGAAGTAGAAGAGTACTGCATGCGTATTAGTTCGTGGACTGTACTGATCAGGGTGAGCGGTGACGAGGACCTGTATTTTCGTGGATGCCACCAAAGTGGCCTACCCAATCAGGCGCGGACCATTGGATCTCGTCCAGAGCTGGGTCCTGGACAGACGCCATCTTTGACGCCTTCTCCTTACTGAGATCTGGCTGCGAGAAATTGTCAACCTTGACTTGACTTTGTTGTGATGACGGTGGTTCAAATCAAATCAAAGCGACTGCGGAGCTGTGCCCGGAAATGTGGGGAAGGAAGTATCCCTCAAGCATTTTCCAAGTCATCGAGCCAGAACACCCGACAGCATCATTTTCCAAAAGAGGCTTCGTTCTGACGACAGATGTTGTGCATGGCCCCTGGGAACTGTCTGACCATACTGATAAGCATGGCTTATGTCTTGCCGCGGAACATGCATACGCCTTGTAATGCTTACAGGCGATAATACTCAGCTGGGGCCGGAGGCTGTGCTGTGGTCAGCACTAACAGGTAACATTGCCAGCCTCGACAGCAGGTTCTTCATACTGCATAGCGGTGTAATCTACTTACTATTTCTGACGTGTTCCGAAACACGCTTCGCCCCGAAGCTGACGTGAGGGCTATATGGCATGGTCTCGAGAAGTCTTTGCCTTCAATATAAAACTGTGCCTCTTCCTCCTCCATGTCTGTCATCACTCCCACTCTGCACAATCAAATCATCATACCAAGCAAGATCTATATTTCCTGATAATATCACTGAATCATATTACTAGCAATAACAACTATAAAAATGCCTTGCACCAACGATCCCGCTCATCACACTGTCGAGCACAATGCAGTATCTTCACACCCACCCAATGGCGATGCTCAAGCCGCCCTCGAGATCCACAACAACGAGCGCAAGCTTCATGGTATTCCTGCCCTGCAATGGGACGCTGATCTTGCCCACAAAGCTCAAGACTGGGCAAACCACCTTGCTCAGATCGAGCAAATGGTCCATTCCCAAGGCTCCCAGCGTCCTGGTCAAGGCGAGAACTTGTTTTCGGCTTGGTCATCACCTGGGCCTTACAAGGATCCTCTGAAGAATGGAGCTGTAAGTAGAGATTCCACCTATGGTTCCGAGTACAATCGCTAACGTCCTCAAAAGCAAAGCTGGATCAACGAAAAGAAGGACTATCATGGTCAAAAGATTGGAGAGGGAGACTTTGAAAAGTATGGACATTATACACAGTGTTGCTGGAAGAGCACTACGCATGTCGGTATGGCTTTGGCTACTGGTAAGAATGGATGGGTGTATGTGGTAGGAAGATATTCTCCTCCTGGTAATTGGACTGGACAGAAACCCTTCTGAAGCAGTCATGTTGGTTAGGATAGTGTACTCTCGTCCATGTTCAGTTCATAGTTAGTTGTGACAATATTATCTGGGTTGAGCATATGCTGTGAAATGTTTAGCACAAGCATTGTGTTGTGATATTTCCAACCACCATCAAGGATGTGTTACGTATCGTCTAAGGCCCTGCGATTTATGAGGGTCAATAGGTCACACAGCTATTAGGTGGTGAATGTCGTATAATGAAATCTGCCTAAGATTGATACGACAGAGGGCCATTTCCGCTTTCCTGTTAAGTTCTATATCCACGTGCGCAGCTTCCAGGCCTCGATTGGCTCCAACTCATTGGATGCCTTGGCAAAAACTCACATCTGTTTTCGTGACGGCAATTCAGCTTCTTCAACAACTGCAGTGCCCATTTGCACACTGTCGCTCTCATAACCAGAATGCAGACATCGTCGACCAAGCTCAGACTCTGTCGTCCGCCTGCACACCGCAAGCAGCCCCTACGTGTTCTGACATCACCCTCGGTTATCGTACCCTGTTCCCCTTCGTCCACAGCCTGACAATAGAGTACAACAACAACGACAACACTCTTTCATGTCAACTTTGCTCAATCTCGACACTCACCTTACCGCCGCTACTGCCTCTCTGCCTTTGCTGTTTTGATTTTTGCTTCAACGCTTGAAGATACAGTAGTACTTACCTTCTTAATTAATAGACAAACTAGGATACCCCGCCAAGGTCGCGCAAATTGATCTTGTACAAAGGTGGACGCGCTGTCAGCGTTGAAATTTTGCCTTGAGCCCGCAACGTCAACATGTATGTGCAGATCTGCATGTCGACTTTGTCTATCAAATAAGGCTATTCTCACCATGCTCGACATTGCTACGTAAGACTGATCATCTCTTTTCATTCAGGAAATTCGGCAAGTACATTCAGAAGAAGCAGCTCGAAATTCCTGAGTTTGCAGCGAGCTTCGTCAACTACAAAGGTCTCAAAAAGGTCCGTCTTGCTTTTCAAATGTTTGTGTACCTTACTAAGATCTAGCCAAGCTCATCAAAGGGCTTGCCCGCTCTCCCGTACCTGAGCATGCAGTGTCTACCAGTAATAGATCTCAGGCTACGCTGCAGGATAACAGGGCAACTTTCTTCTTCAGATTGGTTGGTTCATCACTTTGCAAATCTTCATTGGCGATACTAAATTCTCTCTCAGGATCAAGAGCTCTACAAGGTCAACGAGTTTTATAAGGTCAAGGAGGCTGAGGTGAATTGCACTTGAACTTGATAGCCTTGCAATGTGCCAAGAAACTGACAGAAAGACAGGCAAAAATCAGGATCGGCTCCCTGATCGAAAAGCAGAGGTCACTACGTATGCGTATTGCAGTCATTTCCAAAGACTCGAGCAATTACATCTCACTCGAGCAAGGGTTCAAGGATTTCATCGAAGAATTGCACAAATTGGAAGTAAGTTTACATCCGCATATGTAAACAAACGAAGTAGTGGTCCTAATCAACCCTTCCTAGCAATTCATGGAGATCAACGGCACAGCATTCTCAAAGATCTTGAAAAAGGTACGCGACTAGAATTTGTCAATACGCCCTATCTTTAGCTAACGTAATTGATAGTGGGACAAATTGTCCAAGGTATGCTTGCCAGGCTTACGATATCGTGGCCTCGTGCTAACCAGATCTAGTCACAAACGAGAGAAGTCTACCTCTCACGCGCTTACGAAGTACAGCCTGGCTTCAATCGCGAGGTGATCAGTGAGCTGCAGGACCAGGCAAATTCGGCTCTACTTGATTGTGCAGCATGGGCTGAGGGCGATGACACAACATATGGTACTTCGATCAGCCAGCTGGCACTGCAAACACCACGACTTGAGCAGGACGAAACCGACAGCGACCTCCTCGAAGCACTCAACAAAGGCCATATATCGAGCTTGACGGGCGAAAGAGGCCTCATCTCACGTGTGATGGGCTCCCAGAATCCTGCCGAAAGACTATCCAAGGTTTTCTTGGCGGCTATCTCTACGGCCCCGGACCAAGCACTACAACTCATCTTGGATACTAGGATGGTAGACATGAAAGAAAAGGACGACATCAATGCGCGCAATAGCCTTCACAAGGCGGCTATGTCTGGAAGAGCAAACTTCGCACATCTGGCTCTTGTGCAGGGCGTCGATCCGAAAGGGCCCGATGCGTATGGTCGTGCACCGATTCACTACGCTTGCATGAACGGCCATATGCCGCTAATCGACCTTCTTATGGGAGAGCATACTGCCGGGATGTTGGAGCTTACGGATCTGAACGGCTATACTCCTCTCATTTGGGCTATTATGAACAGCAAAGCCGACTGTGTCGAGAAACTGCTCCAGGTCGGTGCCAGAGTCGACCGCGCTGGTAATGAAGGTCAGATTCCGATCAATCTGGCTTGTCAACACGGCAACTTCGAAATCATCTCCATGCTTCTACAGAGGAAGCCGATGATCATTCCTGATGCGGAGGGCCTCTTTCCCCAGCACACCGCTGCTCGTTGCGGCTGCGACGGCAGAACGTTTGTGAGTCTTCGCGAACACGGCGCCCATCTCGATCAAGCGGACAAGCTATATGGCTGGACGCCGTTGTTTCATGCTGCTGAAACTGGACATAAAGAAACAATGAGTGCATTACTCGACCTCAAAGTCGATCCGGCTGTACTTGACGAGAAAGACCTTACCGCTCAATACTACGCCATTTGGGAGGGTCATTTGGATTGTATGGCGTTATTGGCGGAGGCTATCGAGTCAAAGGGACCACGACGACAGGCATCTTCAAGCTTGAAGCCTTTCCAAAGACTACAGTCCGCGCCTGCTACCAGTATTGCAACACCTATCATAGGCAACACGATCGACGCCATACCAGACCTGTCTCTTGGACCACCTATGGTACCACCTGTCAAATGGGGCCACAACTTCCTCAAAGACCAGAAAACCATCGTCCTCTTCAACTTCGTAGATGGCGAGCACAATGCGGTCACCTTCTACGATCCTGGCAAGTATCCCGCAGCACGTCTTACAGTCGTCCCCAAATCTGGAAACGTTCCTCCACGCAACATCACGCTGCCATTCGTCGAGGACAATCGCAACATCGCTTTCGAGATGGATAATTTTGCAAACTTCGCCTTGGACTTTGATATTTATCCTACATTCGGCAAAACACTCATCGCAAAAGGCTCCGTGCCTGCTGAAGTTTTTCGTGGTGCTCGTAGCAGCTCTGGTCGTCATCATCTTGCGTTGTTCGATCCTCGTTTGAGATCTATCGGAGAGTTGACCTTCCAATTCCAGATCGTCAAGCCGTTCCCTGGTGAACCACTTGATCCAAAGCAAACTTACCTCTATTGGAAAGCCACGAGCAATACCTCGTCAACCAACTTGAACACTGGTTCCAGTTTGTCAGGACAATACATTCGCCTTTATGTTCAAATCAGCAGCGACGGTGTCCCGCTACTGTATCCCTACTGGACTATCCAAGCTGAAGCTGGCATGCATGCTCCAGTCATGTCATTGAGCTATGATCAGTTCCAGCAAGTTGGTGCAAATCTCAAAGGCATCGATCTCTCCACAGTTGTGGCAGATGCCTGTGCCAATCCGGAACTTCTCCCTAAGACCGAGGACGCAGGCGAAGACGAGAAGAAAGTGCCTAACATGGAAAAACTACGCTCGCTGCACCGCACGCTTGCTATGTCGTACGCCTCTTTGGCCAATGTCCTACAAATGCTTCCACTCAATGTTCAAGTCGATATCCATGTCATGTATCCAACACCTGAAGAAGAGGAAGCGGCATTCATCAGGTCGAAGTACAACCTCAACGAGACCGTCGACAAGATTGTGAAAGAAGTCTTCGACCACGCAAGAGCTATGCGTTCAAACTCTGGCCACACCCGCGGCATAGTCTTCACCTCGTACAACAAAGATCTTTGCACTGCTCTGAACTGGAAGCAACCTAACTGTAAGCCTCAAACTCGAGACAAACTTTCATTGTATGGTACAAGCACTAATCCACCTCCCTCATAGTCCCAGTCCTCCTGTGCAACGATCTCGGCGCCCCTTCTCCCCCGTACGACGCCGATCCATACGACTACCGCATCAATAGCGACGGCAAATCCTCCATGTCCATCAAAGAAGCCGTTCGTGTTGCCGAAACCAACAACCTCATGGGTCTCGTCTGTCGCTCGCAGATCCTCGACATGGTACCTGCCTTGATCAATGCCATCAAGCATGCCGGACTGGTGCTTGTATCCGACACAAGCGGTGCGAAGATGAGTAGCGAGGACGCCTTCCAGGCTATGCCTGAGGGTGCAGATGGTATCTTGATGAGAAATGGAGTCATGCATTACAACAAAACACACGATATGTAGAAAGAGGAGGAAATGGATAGATATGGGAGGAATGTTATGATGACGCAAAACACAAATGCATGGATTGGAGTATATTGGAGGAACAGATGCATGTAACCCATGGACATACGCCTAATGCAGAGTGAAATGGCTAGTCCGTAATTGAGTATCTCGAATAAGGAAAAGATCGAGACTAGCTCTACGTAGATATGAGCAATGCAATAAACCGATTGCACTGAAACATGCTTCGGAGTGGGTTCTTGATGAACGTGTTGATTTCAAGGTCACTGTAGCTAATCTGTATTGATTGTCCTGTCAGCCCATGGTTATCCTACCCTCTGCAAAATCCAAAAAACAAAGTCATTCCAGTCATCTCATACATGTTCCAAGTGTCTTCTCTCGTCCAAACCAAGCCTCCTCATCCTCATCGCAGCCACACCCCTTAACTATGTCAACATGCTCTTCCGCCTCGAACGTGCAGTAAGACCTTTGTCAACATTTGACAACCGTGCAGCTCTGTCATTTCCTGCTGTACTCGTTGCACGCTGTAAAGCACCAGTACCCGATCTTACTGCCTCACTTGTTCCTGCTATGCTGACCCTCGATGTACTTGCCGCTGGTACTGCGTGCTTGATAGTCGCACTGCTAGACGTTGGTGCCATGGATTGTCGTCTCCTTGCTGCAGCTATTCTAGGTACTGGTCCTGTTGACCTTTGCAGGACGACAGGGTCGAGAACCGCGGGCGAAGAAGTCTTGAAGTCATAGATGTCAAGTGCTTCCATTGCTTCGTGGAGTCCTTTCTGTAAAGTCACTTCGTTGATTGGCACTGAAGGCTCCTCGAAAATCGTGATTTCCGATACTGCTGTAGGCTTGTTCGGTGGCGCTAAAGGTCGACTAGCAGGTTGCGATCCTCCATCTTCTCGTGGTCGTGTTGGGCTAGCAGGCTCTGGTCGTGACAGCTGCTGCGTCGACGCCGAACTCGTTGGTCTCCACTCTTGCTCTTTCTTGATCGTGACTATTCTTCGTGGTTGCTGACCTTCCGCCGCCGGTCCAGGCTCTGACGAACCCTTCTTGTCAAGTACTATAGCGTCAGCGAGGTCTTTCGTAGGCCTGCGCATCTTGCTTATGAGG
>Ga0068631_100953_pt1 | contig 10957 bp, 11 predicted proteins | sample InSIn5gowninarea_2_FD_77434 | JGI IMG/M metagenome (GOLD analysis project Ga0068631, IMG submission 77434) | Clean room microbial communities from NASA Spacecraft Assembly Facility at Jet Propulsion Laboratory, Pasadena, California, USA -... ...
CTCGAGAGACTGGAGAGTGTCCAGTGAAAGGTCAAACAGGTCAAGCTCTCGACGTGCACTCTCCGAGCTCTCGATATGCTTGCGCATTCTGATAGCTAGCTAGCCAAGCAACCCTGCCAGACAGTGGACACAAGATAAGCATAACAAGACCCGCTTGAACCAGTGAGAGTATTCAAAGAGTGAAGTTGATGAATGGTGTACTAATTCTACATGTATGGCGGACACCTCTATCTCTCTTTTCTCTTCACTTCTTGATCGCGAATGTTATGATTATTCCTTCGTGTCGGCTTGAATCATCCTGCGATATCTTGAACTGCGGTGGCACGGTGCTCAAACACCACGACGAGCGTTCCAGTGAGCATACTCCTTGTGCATCTTCTTGGAGGCCTCGGGATCCTCATCAGCGAGGGCTCTGTACTTGCCAGTGATGGCCTTTTGCCTTTCGCCTTCAGCCATCAATTGTTGGAAAATAAGCTTCGCCTGTGCTTTTGCCTGTGCTTCTTCTTCACTCAGAGGCTGGCCAGACATGACAGCGACAGGATCATTGTGGCCGTTCGAGTCGGAGGCGGTAGTGTTGTTTTGGGTGGTGGGTGAGTCTTGCGCAGGCTGCTTGCCTTTGAATCCATAGCTTTGCTTCTTCGACATGTCAGTATTCGAGAGACGAACGAAACATGGTGACGCAAGCGGGAGAATTTGAACTTACATCATGGCGGATAATGCCTTTGCCTTTGCCGACGGGGTCGCCGGGATGGAAGTCGATGGCGACACTGTTCCAGGTTGAGGAATTCATAGTAGGTCTTTCGATGGCGGTGGGTGCGGCGGGTAAAGCAGGGGCAGCTGTGCTTGTAGGGACTGCGAAGTGGGTGGGTGCAGCAGACATGACGTAGGATATTGTATGGATGAGATGGGTGCTCATGGCGGAAGAGCCAGCTTAAGTAGGGGTGGAGGAGGTGTTGCAATACCTTCGCGGCCCCTGCTCACGTTCATCTCTCGGCGACGACAAGGTGAAGTGAGCAAAGCGATGGGAAACTCCAACACTCTCCATACCCGAGCCAGTGACTTCCGTGAAATTTGGAGTATAGCACACGTACGAGTATGCTGAATGCCTGATGCAGGAGCTACGCATAGCTGTATTGTGTGCTAGGGAGCCTCGCATTAAGGCCGCAATATGGACAGCTTGCATCTCCACGACATTAGGCTGAGCTTCAACAGTACTTGCTGCCGCATCTCCGGTGATGGAAAATTGTCAATGGGGATGACGAACACTTCCAAGCTGAATCGATGCCAGGTATACGTCCAATTCCATGAAGTTGTGTAGGTCTCGATTGCATGCATACTCTCATCATACACGCTGTGAGCCCTGTCGAGAGATGAACTTGAGTCTGATGACTACTGAGAAGAGAATGTGGCAAGGTACAAAGTTTTGCAAAATTCAGACACTTCTCCCGTTTCACAACACCCTCAGGCATGGGACCATCAAGAGGCAAGATTGTTTTGACTTTGATACGAATGTCCAGAGAAAGCACAGCAAGCTGCTGGTTTCAGTGGAGGTGCATGACATTATCATTTTGATGGGTAGTTGGAGAGGTGTGTAGGAGGGCTGAGAGTTCTTCATTCAACCAAAAGACCGTCTTTGATTACTGTCCTCCTGCCAGCTCCATCGTAGAGATACACTGCTTCCGGCACGGTACGTCTGGTTCTCCATTCTGGTTCATCTTTGTTGAAGAGCAGCATGTCCAATGGTTGTCCAGTGTTGATTGAAAGTTTTGAAAACTCTTCTTTGGTATTACCAGCAAGTCCAATAGCAGCCCTGGCTCTTGTCGATACACACTCATACAAGATCTCGGCATCTCTTTTGGTGCCAGCTTGATAGACACCTACGCCTAGGCTTGCTATGTAGAGTGGATCACAGCTGCCTTGAGGTGTGAAAGCATTACCTATGTTGTTGATCGAGATTGCCGCATTGAGTCCATAGTCCTTGATCAGACGAGGCACAGGCAAAGTTCCTCGAGCGCCACTCTCTGTTCGCATCATGAACAGATCAGAGGTGGGTAATCCAACAAAGCTGATGGGCAGCTCGCCGATCTTACTCTTCAAGCGCTTCCATTCATCGTCTTTGAAGAGTGATAGACGAGTACAGTGGCCTAGAACAATTGTCTTGTCGGTACGCTTTGTCCAGTTCTTGGCTTTGAGAGTGTCAATCACATGCCACACCAATGGCTCGATCTCAGTATCAAGATTGTAGTCGAGATGGAAGTCCAAATGCAGATTCTTCTCAAGAGCGAGATCAATTGTCCATTCCACATTCTGTTTCATCTTCTCGCGGTCATCTTCAACGTACGGTGTACTTCCAAGAACATCGACAGAGTATGACGGATCAAGAGCTCCTGATACGAGGCTTCTGATTCCTTCACCGTCATCGTCACCGGAAAACAAAGGAAGCTGAGCAAACACACACAACTGGACATGGCAGCGGTTTTGGGCCTTGTGCTTTAGAGCCTTGCCTGCCTCTATGCATTTCAGTCCCACGATCTGGTCGACTTCGACGAATGCTCGCATAGATGTCACTCCTGCTTGCACACTTTCATCAATGACTCGTAAGCCACGTTCGAGCAGGTCCTCGTGCTCAAAGTTGGACTTTGCTTTAGAGGTCAATTCCATAGCTTCTTTGAATGAGCCTTCCTCAATTTGCAAATGAGCATACTTGGGATGAGAAAGGAGATATGCTTTATCGAGATGGATGTGCGGGTGGCAGAGAGCAGGGACCAGAAGAGCTCCAGATCCGTCTATGTGTGGAGATGAAGTGTCACCCTTCAGAACATCGAGGAGAGCAGGATCGTGTGGGTTTACTTTGTCAACAGCTCCGGAGAAAGAAAGATTGAGGTCCCAACGAGAACCATGTTCAGTACAGGGTAGAGATACATTAAGGATGTCGTGGATGCGTCCGAAGGGCTGTAGACTAGCGGAAGCAGACGTTTCTGTATCATCAACCATTTTCAATTCGGAATCGACATCAATGCCTGAGGAAGCCAGAGATTGAGTGGCCATGGTTGTTATTTGGTGAAAGTTACGGAGGAAAGTGGAAGAAGGCACAATCATAGACGTCAGAGGGTTCACAGGTGACAGTAGCACAGGTAGGACCTTCCCCATCCGCGGAGGAACCTCGGTTCAAGTTGTCGGCGTTGGAAAGGCCGATGGTTTGGAGTCTCTCAGAAGCATCCCGAGTCGCGTCTTGAAGGAGGGTTAACTGCGCGTCCGACTTTCAATTCTTGTCGCATCGAATCATAGACAAAATGCAGCCATCATCACGAGGATTTGCAGCTCCTGGCCAGATGCGCCGACCTACGGGACCTGGTATCTTGACTCAAATCCCTGCTGCGAATCCGGCATTCACTAATTCGCAACAGGTCCCATGTACGCAGCGAACCATCAAGCCCATGCGCCAGCAGCCACACAAGCCGCCCAAGCACAGCAACAACAGGAAGAAATGCGCCGACGCGAAGCTCAGCGAAGACAGGCTCGCAAGCCGACAGACCTCGACATTGACGACGACCTCGCCGAAGCAGTCATCACCGATGCCGCCATTTTATACCGCAAGCTACGCGACCAAGAGAAGAGATTGGATGCTATCATGACAAAGAAGCGCTTAGACATCCTGGAAGGCACATCTGGACAGATGCCGTCAGAGGGTGTCCTGCGCTTGTTCATCAGCAACACAGCCGAAGCACAGCCCTGGCAGATGGCCAACGACGGCAACGCTGGTTTCAACGAGGACGGTACTTTCGACTTCGCAGACAACCAAGCTCGCTACCGTGTCAAGATTGAGGGCAAGCTGCTCGAAGGCTCAGATGACGCCGACGAGGACTCGGAGCTCAAGGCCAGTCTACCACCTATGGCCCCCATCAAGATGTCGCATTTCTTCAAGCGCGTCACCGTCGACTTCAACCGTCCTGCTGCCCTACAATCAGATGCCTTCAACAAGATCGAGTGGGTGAAAAAGGAGGGTGAAGCCGATATTGACTGCATTGCCTTTGGTCGCAGAAGCGATGAGGAGCTCCAAGTCACCATCAACCTCTATCTCGACGAGCTGCCAGAACGCTTCAAGCTGAGCCCACCTCTTGCCTGGATGCTCGACATGGACACTGCTACACGCGCCGAAGTCGTCCAAGGCATCTGGGATTACGCCCGCTTGTTCAAGCTGATCGACCATGATGACGAGCGTCGCATCAACTGCGACGACTACCTCAAGCAGCTGTTCCACAACGAATTCGCCTACTTCCCCAACCTTCCCGAGCTCGTTTCTCCACATCTATCTCCTCTCGAGCCCATCAAGCTCCCTTACACTATCCGTGTCGACAAGGACTACATTGCTCCTGAAGACGCATCCACACCGCCATCCAAGTACATGATATGGGATGTGCGTGTGAAGGTCCCCAGCACCACCAAACGCTTGATGCAGGCCATCATCTCATCGCCTAGGCACATGGCCAACCTTAAGAAGGTCACCCAAATCAACGATGATACGGCACTTCTACTCGAAAAGGCACGTCACCTCAACTCGAAGCGCAGGTTCCTCCTCTCCCTCTCTCGCGACCCTGCCACATTCGTCAAACGCTGGACCTCAAGTCAGCAACGCGATCTCGAAATCATTCTCGCCGAAGCTGGAAGAGGTGCCGGTGATGAAGGTTATGCTGGAGAAGAGTTCCGCAGAGGTGGAAAGGACGGCGCGTGGGGTACCGATCTGGCCCGCGAAGCTGTTGGCCTATGGCTGGCAAGACAAAAGAATCATTAGGATGCTTTTTTTTGACCGACGGCAGGGGCTTGAGCTGGTGCTATATTGATTAGCGATGGCGTTAGGGAAACAGGAGTCAAGGATGAGCAGACTATAAAGTCAATCAGCTATGCATTATGGGCAGTTTATGAAGTTATTCGGATGGTTCGGGGTTGTTACACCTCCACATATACCGAGCTTCCCCATGGAGTAACCACAGGGATGCGAATACGAAATATCGAGGGGGCTGTGCGGACTCTGGAAATACAGAGAAAATCAACACAAACATCAATCATGAATGAACAAAGTGCTCAGATGTACTGAAGGGATCGAAGCGGGACAGTCTGTATAGAGGGCTGGCAAAACCCAAGAGAATAAATTGTACAGAAGTGCGGTCAGAAGTTGAGCCGCAGTGTCAATCATGATCGACAGGAATGCAGGGTCCAGGTGACGTTGGAGGTTCCTGCATTCAGAGCACAAAGCACAAATTGACGATGACAAGCGTCTCATTCCTATTCGACTGCTTCGAGTCGCTCTTTCCGGTCGTGCCTGTACCAAGACAAACAATGCCGATGTTTTCGTGTAGATCGGGACCGAGAACATATCTGTTTTCTTTGTAGCTACTCTCTCTTGTCTTTACTCTCGCGACCGTCCATCAATTCATCGTCCCTATACTCCATCCTATCGTCATCCCTGTATTGCTTTCGTATTCGACCAACCACCTCGGATCATCCTCACTCGAGCATCATAATGCCTCCAGTCACAATTCATTGCGTGCGCCATGCTCAAGGCTTCCACAACATCAGCGTCGCAAATCATGCCATTCATGACCCAATGCTCACACAACTCGGCGAGGAACAATGCAAAGCTCTTCAAGCCAACTTTCCCTTCATGGACCGTGTCGACAGCGTTGTAGCATCTCCTCTAAAGCGTACCATGTATACAGCTCTCCACTCATTCACACCGGCCATCAAGAACAAGCACTTGAAAGTCTACGCTCTACCGGAACTCCAAGAGACATCCGACCTGCCTTGTGACACAGGAAGCGATGTTAGGGAGCTCGAGTCCGAGTTCAAGGGTCAGCCAGTCGACTTGAGCTACATGTACACACCTCAAGCCAAGGCTTGGAACAACAAGACCGGCAAGTGGGGTGCAACTGCTTCAGCCGTCGACGACCGAGCAAGAATCGCCAGAGAGTGGTTGTACAACCGTCCTGAGAAGGAGATTGTTGTTGTTACTCACGGTGGTTTTCTCCACTACTTCACCGAAGATTGGATGGATACGCACAAAATGGATGGTACTCCTTCAGCCGGTAATCCTCCCCTCCATCGTCATCGTCACCGTCGGCGATCTGATGCCCCTCCCCCTCCCTCCGATTCTATCACCAGTCTGCGTCACATCCGATCCCAATCTGAAAGTGGATCTGGATCTGATGCTTACTCATCACATCACCATCATCATCATCATCATCATCATCATCATCATCATCACCACCACCACCAATTCAGTCGCGATACGCAAACCTCTTCCTCTTCCTCATTAGCATTCCGCGAGCACATGCAACATCATCATCCACATTCTCACAGAGTTCCAGGTACTGGCTGGTTGAACACCGAGTATCGTTCATACAACTTTGGCAACAACCCTAGAAGCGGTCGAGTCATACTCGTCGAGACTGAACAAAGCCGCGCACGACGTTCGGGAAACGACCAGCCGCTCAGCAGAGAAGAGCAGTCCAACTTGCACCGTACCGAGTCAAAGCAAAAGGCCGAAGAGGAGAAGGCCTACCAAAAAGCAAGCGGCATTCAAGCAAAGGTATAAATCTCTGTGGTTTCGTGAACCCTTTTCGTCTTCGCAGATTGCCTCGGAAGAAGCGGAGTTTGGAAAGGGGTGTCTTGCATTATGGTGTCAAGCCGTGATCAGGAAGTCTCTGAAGACATATTTGTTGTCTTTCTCCCTTCTTCAGGACTCTCAAGCAGAGCTGGGTCCGTGAGTATCACACCTTCTCTTGCGTCTCATGTCCGCGAGCACATCTACCTCTTCAATCTGATCTCTTGATCCATCACATCATTGCTGACTTTTGAATAGCTGAATCAGAAGCGAAATGATCGTGACCTTGGCGGGTACGGTTATGGTTTCTAACGACTTGTCTTATGATGTACATGATTGCGATTGCATGAAGCGAGCGGACTGTCCTTAAAAAGGCTCGGAGTTGGCAAGGTTGCATCAATACATGGCGTTCTATAGATGTTATGGCAGTGTGGTCAGACGCACAAGACATGATGACAATGAAATCCTAAGAACCAACCCTTCTCGTCTATGTGCAGTTCACCAGTGCAGAACACGTATCACTTTCACTGCTAGGCCCATCAGAGTTTTGACCAGAACTTGCTGCTGGAAGACGAAACCAAGATCATAGAAAGGAGGGAAGTGCGTATGTCCAAACGTCCTGTCTATACAGCACTCAACCCACCATCGAGGTTCAACACAGTATTGTTGGCATACTGATTCCCAGACAAGAAAACAGCAGCATCAGCAATCTCATCCACGGTACCAAACCTCGCAGCCGGAATCCTCGCCACCGCAGCCTCCCTTGCCGCCTCGGACATGGCTCTCGTCATATCAGTCTCTATGTATCCAGGACATATGGCATTTACCCTTATTCCTCTAGGCCCCAATTCTGCCGCTAAACTTCTCGTCAAGCCGAGAATGCCTGCTTTGGACGCTGCGTAGGCTACACTGCCCGCGCCTCCATGGGTAGCTAACAAAGAGGAAATGTTCAGAATATGTCCACGTCGTGCCTCTGAGACAGGTGTATGAGGCGCATTCTTCAACATTTTCTTCGCCGCGAAACGAGAAGCTTGAATCGCAGCAGACAAATTCGTAGCCAAGATTTCATCCACACGGGTTTGAGTCGTGCGGAGCAAAAGGGACGAATGCGTTATCCCCGCCGCGTTCACCAGGACGTCTAGTTTTCCGTTTTCGGCATTCCATGCGGTGTGTTTGTCCAATGTGCTCCAGAAGTCTGGGGTGGTGATGTCGCCGGCTATCATCCTGTGGGAGCGGCCGATGCTGCCGCGGGCGGAGGTGCAGAGGTCGTGGGTTTCTTTTAGAGCGGCTTCGTCGCGGCCGATGAGGAGGCAGCGGGCGCCTTCTCTGGCGAAGGCGATGGCGATGGCGCGACCTATGCCGCGGGAGGCGCCGGTTATTAGGCAGGTTGATCTGCGGAGGGCGTGTTTGGAAGAGGCGTAGATTTTGAGGGTGCGTGTTTGGGTGAAGGATTGGATTGAGTTGAGTGGTGATGTTCTCCGGAGGCAAGGTGAACTTCCTTGTATCCTGGATATGCCTGGAATTGAAAAGAGACGGTGGGACATTTTGAAGAGTGTGATGGTCGGGAAACAGAGAGATAGTTCGAAATTGGTAGAAATTGATATCTTCTTTCTTGGACGGGTATGAGAGCTACGGGATGACTTAGCCTGGTATTTTGTCTACATGAATTGAAGTTTCCTCACTTTTCTGATGATTTCAATCGTGTTTGATAAAGAAGTCAAGATGGGCAAAGTTGGAAGTCAATGGACAATGAAGCTTGGATCAAGTGCATGTCTTGGCAGTCGACGTGTTTTCGCCCACAGCTCCAAGTCGGTCTTTCTTCTCTCTTCCAACAGACAAGCGCATCCTCGCATCACAACATCGACAATGGCAGACACAGAGCAGACTTCAGCGCCCGACTACGTCACGCTGGTCAGCAACGACGGCTTCGAGTTATTGGTGCAGAGAACTTCGGCCTGTCTGTCTGGCGCCATCAAGAGGATGCTTGACCCCATCAGTGCGTTTTCCTTCTCCGGCCTCACCCCAACCTTTCACAAGCTGACTGTTCTCTCTAGATGGCTTCGCAGAGTCAAAGACGCACAGATGCACGTTTGAAAACATCAATGGCATGGTACTCGAGAAGGTGTGCGAATACTTTTACTACAATGAAAAGAATCGCGACTCGACTGGTGTCCCTGACCTGGACATTCCGCCTGAGCTCTGTCTTGAGTTGCTCATGGCGGCCGACTACCTGAATGGTAATCCACGCCACCTCTCCTCCAACGCTTTCCGCCATGCTAACACATCCTCCCAGTCTGATGAAACCTGACGCATCTGCAACGAATCTCCTCTGTCTTCCTTCCAAGCATACCAGCAAGGCGTTTGTGGCGTTTATTGCTCTTTCAACAGAGTCATCTCACCAGCATTGCTTCCAATGAATATCATCATTGCCTCTTCCGAAGATCCTTCACGCCCTTTGCAAAAGAAACAGTATGAATACAACCACGAGACTATGATCACCCCAACACTTGGACCACGAGCATATACGCCGCCATCTACACTCCTCCACGATGCGGCGTCTATAGTTGGTCCTACACCCAACATTCCGCTTTATTCAGTCCCTCTCCTCGATTTATTCCACCTGGGATGTCGGACTTTATATCAGTCGGAGACATTTCGTCAAGATCACATCCATCCTCTTTACAATACAAATCACGTATACCCTCTCGGTTCCCCTTCCCTTGTTACTCAGTTGCTTGCAAATGTGACGAACACAAAAACTATGTTCAGGAACTTCTATTGTCACGCTTGTCTCCCCTTCCTTGGGAGTACCAGGCCCTCATCACTGTTCCAAGATTGATTCGACGCGTTTAAAATTGACTTGCAATGTCTTTGTATCCGTGATGTATGCGAGTCTCATTGCGTGCCTACATATTCCACCATGACTTTTCTTTTCTTCATGACAAAAGGGGTGGTCGGTATAGACTATCCACCTATATAGCTTATTCTATTACCATACCTTCCTCATCACTCTCGCTGTTCTTACCTGTATACATTGTTCCTATTCTTGTCCTGCATGTATCAAGCGTCTTGGGATCGATCTCCTCTACGGCCGAAGGACTAGGGGTGGATGCCCAAGCCGTCGTATATGCATGTTCCTCGACGGCGTCGAACTAGCAACTCAATGATCGCCTGTTAGCTCTTTTCTTTCCCTTCCAGCTGACACCTCTCTCTCTCTCTCTCGGACGCGTTTGTTCCTTTTGACCTTATCAAAGTGCAATGCAATGCAATGCAATGTTATCTGAGCGTAAGGCCGTCTTTTGTCTTTTGACTAATTCCCTAATTCCCAATGGGTCCGATCCCAATGGGCCCGTAAAGAGATAATATATCTTACTTTTTTGCTAAAAGGTTGGTACATGAAAGTAGAATATGTTCGGTGCTTGACACTTATGTATAGACGTTTTTTTTTGGACTTCATCTATCACATACGTGTTGGTATATGTAAGGCTTTTTTGCTCAGCTCGTGCGTTTTTACCCCCTGGATCATCTGTTTCCATAGGGCTTGATATCGTGTCATGCCCCCCCCCCCTGTGACATAGTGGTTCATGCAGTGTGTGTGGTTTGTATTTCCACAAGGCTGAGGGATTTGGAATGGAGGAGGGTGGTGTTGGTATGAGAGCCCCGGCTACCTGGTTTGAAAGTGCGGGTGATTTGGAAAGGTTGGGAGTAGATAGATTGCGAGCAGATAGATTGGGGATATATTGAGCATCCAACGTCAGTGACAGTTATTCGGGAGGGAGGCACGTATATTTGGCAGAAGCGTGACGGAAGGGAGAGAGATGGAGGCACGAGAGTGAAGACAGAAGAAGAGATGGATGATGTTGAATTCTGATGTTCAGATATCTTCGTAGTCAAAAGAGTCTCCCGAATGACAAGTCATCGCTGTGTACGGATATAAAAGAAAACAATCTTGGTATATAATAGACAATTCCGCTGCATAAAACAAATAGCAAAAGAAAAAGAAACATAAGAATATAGAGAGTGTAAAAGGAGCAAGATCAAAACAACCAACCAAAAGGAAACCCAAACCATTCGTCCTGTTCTGTTTCATACCCAGACCATCCATCCACATCCACTTGCCCACCAACCCCTTCATAAACAGGATAGGAAATGTGAACATTAAAAACACAAAAAGAAAAAGTGCATCTCAACAATCATCAGAATCACCGTCTCGACATCGTCAATGCCCTTGCCACCTTTCTGAACCCTCCTCTTTCCTTTTCCTTATGCTGTTCTTTCTGCGGTTCTTTTTCCTTCTTCTTGATGTCGGGAACTTCGACTTCTACAGCACCAGCGGCGACAAGTGCAATCGTCTCC
>Ga0068631_100954_pt1 | contig 10955 bp, 9 predicted proteins | sample InSIn5gowninarea_2_FD_77434 | JGI IMG/M metagenome (GOLD analysis project Ga0068631, IMG submission 77434) | Clean room microbial communities from NASA Spacecraft Assembly Facility at Jet Propulsion Laboratory, Pasadena, California, USA -... ...
CCCCAAAAGCTATGGAGCCAGGAGCGACGTCCCCGGACGTGTCTGATAAGGTTTGTACAAGTGTATCCTTGTCTAAGTTTTTCAATGCTAAGTAGCACAAGCCCGATCCTCGCGGAAAGCCCAAGAGTTCCAACTGGATGTCTGGAAAGCAAGAGGGCCTATCTAATGCCGACACCCACCATACCTCCCAAATCTCCAAGCAGCCAGAAAAGAGTAAGAAGGGTGAAGGTGTTGCTGAAAGTGCCAAGCTCAAAGGTACCGTCTCTACCAACCGGCCTGGTCCTGAGAACAAGGAAGAACGAGGCAAAGCTCAGATGGAGAAAAAGTAGCATAGAAAGCCCTCAAATAATGCTTTTAATTGCCGATTCTCACCGTCTACCACCTGGCTTAAGGCAGTAAATCATGAATAGCGATTGAGTAAGATATTTTACTATGGGGAAGTGGATGAATGAAGGGGCGAGGGGTAGATGAGTTGGAGGGACTGATGTAGTAGATCTGTCTCGATCGACCTAGCATCGGTGTGTCAGAGGCAAGCAATGACACGACCAAACTATAGATAAACCAGCACACAGTCCAATATTGTACCAGGGAAAAGAGCGTACTGGCTCGTATGACCGTCGAGCAATGTCAGAGCGACCGGATTATTGATTATGAACTCCTACTCGTACATGCCATCCCGCACCATGCTTTTCTCACTACCACCATAAAGCCAATAAAAATGTCCGCCCAGTTGATGACGACTTTTGGAAGAAAAGACAACCCGAAAGGAGCTTTTGATCTCCTACCAGAGGAGCAAGGCAAGCTTTTACTCATCATGGCTAGCTGAGAGAGATAGGAAAGAAAGGAAAGACAATACACCGTGGTCGCATCGTGAGGTATCGTACAGGACATAAAGTAAGAGAGTTGGATGCAGGTTCTTGCAAGCAACCATGCAAAAGAAAGATGCGGAAAGAGATGATGAAGGTGATCATGAAGACCTGTCAGCCTTCAAGACAGCAGCCGGCGGAGTCGGGATAGTATCCGATGATGGCGCGTTTGTCATTGATGCGAAGATCGGTGTGGGTGTCTGTTCCGCCGTCGTCACACCCGAGCATTCTTGTTGCGTTGTTGATGCCTTCTCACTGCCAGCATCATACTCGCCTCCTCCGATTGTCGTCTTCTTCTCGCACCCCGTCTCAACATCGACAAACGTCTCTTCACTCCCACACCGCGGCAACTTCTTCCCCTGGTTCTCCGCAACGTATTCATCGTACGTCTTGCCCGCCTTCTTGGCTTCGCGGCGCACATGGCGTACGCGCCAGAGCCAAATCGCTTGCGAGGCGAAGATACCAGTCTCGAGGAGCATGCAAGCAATGTACAGACTAGCGCCCAGAGCATCGAACCACTGCTGTGCGACGACGGCCATGAGAGAGAAGAAAGCGCCAAGGTAATCGATAGTCAGGAACCAGAAATCTGTGGCAGAAAAAAAAAGTGAACATTAGCACGCGGCTTCAAAAAGGATTAAGAGAGAAGATAATCAAGGTGAATATTGTTTACTTACCGATTCCAATCACGCGCCCGCTCCTCTTTGCAAGCTCAAAGTACGGAGGAATTAGACCGACGACTTGGATGACGGATGCGGATATGGCCATCAGCATCATGGGCCACTCCACACCTCTGCTGTATGGTCCTCGCAAGGTAAGAATAAGAATGAGTTCCATGATACCGAAACTAGCAGTCAGAGCAACGGTAGCAAGAGTCGCAGTCCATACACGCCATTTGTTGTGGTAGTACAGTGTTTGGCCCCATGCGATGAGGGTGAGAGAGGCAAAGGCTTGGGGTTGGAATTTGAGGGCGAAGTTGAAGTTCTGGACGATGGCGTAGACACCGAATGGTACGCCGCCTGTGTGATGCTGGTCAGCTTGTTTTTCCTAGCCCGGACGAGGAGGGAGGTGGGGAGATGGAGGAGTCTCACATATCGACCAGAGAATCAGCATAGTGCCAGGAAGGCCTTCTGTGCTCTTGCGCCGCCAGTTGGTCCATATTTGTGGGATAATTTGTATACACCAACACCTACAGTCACACCTCCGTTAGCTCATCCCTTCTTGTTGTGGATAAGGGCTTGATGTGAGGGTTACATACACTTTACTCAAGTTAGCATAGAGCCTTTCAGCCACAAAAGATCTCGGAGGTACTCACCAGTGCCGAGAGTCTAGAGAACGAAAAGATTGTATGTCAGTATCATGACTCAAGACGCAGAACGTTGGGTGGAGCGGATGGAACGTACACCAAGGATATTCGCAGCCTAGCGTTTGCAGGTCAGTATATGTGAAGCGTGTATGCGAATAATAGCTGCGGTTACTCACAGGTGGTATTGAGACTTGTGGTCTGTCCATGGCTTTGATGGAACAGCTACTACTATGTGCGTGATGGTAATAGGTGTGTGTGTGTGTGTGTGTGTGTATAAAAGGTATGAAGCTTGTGTGAAGATGGATTTGGAAGAAGGAGAGGGCTCAAGTAAGACAAGACGTCTGATCGATCAAGTACGCCAACTAAAAAGAAGTACAGAACTTTGAGTTACGTGCTCTGGTGGCGTTTCACGTTGCAGCAAACGTACTGTCGCTCTAGTACCTGGTTTGACGTGCAGCAAGTAAAGGTGGAAAGAAGTAGCTATACAGCTGTCACCAATGGTAAGGTGAGGAAGCGAGCAGGTCGTACAAAAGAAAGTTCCAGCTAATGATACGCGACCCGGTTACGCCAGCATCTAGGTGAAGGCAAAAAGCGGTACCCGCCCTTGCACCAGGCAACATGATGTGCGTGATGACGGAGCTGTCAGAGGGTCTTGCATTTTACTAGCTCTACCGCCGCAGTCGCGTGCAAGAATAGTCGGCTGGTGTCATACCAGTGCACAATCGTCCTTGGATGGAGCGATTTAGACTAGGCAGCTAGTCAGATTTCAGCTTTTCGGGGAAGACGCGCCCCTGCTTCCGCCGCGCTGAAGAGCGACTCCGTTTTCAAGGCTTGTTGCAACTCGGTTAAGAAGAGAGTGGCTGAGTTAGCGTACAACAGGGATACTTCTCCATCCCTAGGCAGATCTGCAACCCGATTGGCGAGTCTAGACTTATCTGTGAGCGCATCTATTGTCGCTTTCAGGAAATGGGTCCACTCCATCTCGATGCAGACGCGTTGAAGGAGGGTGACGAAACCCCTGATGTTGCTGCATGTGAGGGTTTCGGTAGGTGCTGGGACCCTGCATTGAACGTCGAGAAAAGATTACAAGGCGGCCATCTGGTAAACCCAATCACTCACAACCGGGACGGCTCTGTATACTACGGAGTAATGCATATCAAAGAGGGTAAAGTTAATCTGCATCCAATAAGTAACCTTGCAGAGATATATCCGAATGTGGTCGATGCGCAGTCTCCCGTCGCGCTCCAAGCGGCTCACGCGAACACGATCCCTTTGTGGCCTCAAGAGCAGTCCATCATCCTTGGTTATGCTGGTTCGACTTGTCCGGTGAGGTCGGCGAGCGCGTGCCAGGCTACAATCCAGTAGTTCAGAGGACGTTCCTGAAAACTCTGAAGGTGGGTTGCTGACGTGCGGTTGGCGGCTGTGCTGAGACCTGCATCACCTGGCATTCCCGAACCGCACCGGTGGAACCCCGCCTGCATAAGATGGCGTCAATCGGTTTTGTGATTCGATTCTGTATACAGTACAACTAGATTCCGCTAGCAGGAGGCTCTGCTTTCCCCATCCGAGCGTGTGCCTAGCCTTCGGTTCCTGGCGGCTCGCAGCAGTCTGCAGTAGCTAATGATGTAGTCATGGCCGAGATTGCCAGCGTTGGACTAGCTAGCTGCTACACGCTTGACAGTGTTGTACATGCGGCATAAGAGGAGTGCACATGCTGTTATGCGAGGTCGCGCAGCCGAGAAGGCGTGTCTCGAGGCACGATAGAGTTCGAAGCTTCGCGGCACATGATAGGCGGTGGGTCGTTAGGGACCAGCTGAACCGGCAAATCGCCGCCTCGGTCCCAAAGAACACTTTGAGTCATTGCGTCGCCATGTCCGAAGGTTATAACGACAGCCGCGCACTGCGCGGTTATGATGATAATGGTCGTCCATCTCCAGCCGGATCAGGTCGATAAAGTGGAACCGTTGGGAAAAGGTGGGGTTAGGGCGTGCGCCATGCACACAAGCCAGAGAACCAAACGCTCTACCGATCGACGAACTTCGGTTCATACGTTTCATACACAAAGACGTCGGTTATGTACGCCGGTCGAGAACACGCTCTTTGCGCTCTATTCCGCCAAACACGAATAAATGTACGCGTCGACTTTGTGCTGGTATGTGTGAAAACTCCCCGCCGCAGTTGCCGCCATGTGGTTTGTGGCGTTTAGTCGAACCTTGAGCATATGCAGGATTCGTTCCCGGGACGGCATTGCATAATAGACCAGGACATCTGCGAGTCTCACGCATCTGCACACTTTCACCTCGTCTCAACGATACCCTCTTCTGCGAAAACGAACAAAAGACGCTCCGGATCGGGGTAACCTCCGGCGTGCTGCAGCAATGGTTAGCCACATCCGCATCCGCATCAGCTATACCCATCTGTGCATGATGGTCAGCACCGAGACTTGAACGGATAGTTGCGTGTCGGCCTTGCTCCTGGACCCACACGATTCAATTATCAATCGGATGATCTTGGTAATATGAAGCCAATGTCATTTAGCCACGAGTCCGATACTTGAGGGAACTGAACGGTGAGAAGAGTCGTAAGACATGGTTCAAAGAGCCGGTAGAGTTCGGTATGCCGATGTCGCATGAGAAGGGGTACACGCGGACCGACATTAAGATAGTATGCTACTCGATCATAACGGGTTGAGATATTTGTAAAAGGTCATGCGTTGCTGTCGTGATACGCAGAGGAGGCTTGAGAGGCGAGATCAGTGGGATCTGATTTGAAGCGGGCCGATGTATGCGTTGTCGGTGGGGAAATGGCCAGTCTCTGGAGCATCATAAGGTCTCGAAACGTCTGTTCGGCCAAACGTCAGGCCGTTGACTCAATCAGGATCGTCATGTCTAACCTGGCATGATACGGAGTCGAGGTGTTTGGTCTGAAGCCGGGTGCTCAATCAATGTTGAAGCACCAAGACGCGCATACTTTTGCCTTGGCTTATGTCGCTGTGCCTAGGTCTTTCCTTATCCGAGTCCTCAGGGATGAAGCTGGCATGTCATCAGCGGACGACAAGCCAACCCCTGGCATGTCCCCACCTTAAGATGCAAAGAGCATGAAGCTCCGTAGATATCATGATCTTCCGACGAGCACCGACGATTGTTGAGTGTCCATTGTGCGGCCGTATGTAAAGACTACTGCAGTGGGTTGTATTGAAACCCATCGTAGTGGTCATGGGAATCATGACTTGATCATCTCGACCTGCCGGCCCGCTGGTTGCACAGTTACAATACCGTCTGATTTGTCGTGCGCCCGCAATCCATACGGTGAATGGTTCCACAGGACTAGAGGCCGAGAAGGGAAATGCGAGAGCAAGGCGCGTCGGCACTTGCAGAGTTGACCGATCAGAGGGCTTGTGCTACTTAGCATTGAAAAACTTAGACAAGGATACACTTGTACAAACCTTATCAGACACGTCCGGGGACGTCGCTCCTGGCTCCATAGCTTTTGGGGGGTCTTTCGGTCCATGGCCTATCAAACCCGCCTCCTCACCAGGGTCGGGCCTGCCGCCACCCGGTTTGCTGGGGTCGTCTTTCTTCGTGATCGTTTTGCCGCGTATAACCTCGTCATTCTCGACGTCCAACTTCCCATGAGTCTGATGCGCCTTCGCTTGGGTGTCGTGACTTGAGTCGTGGCGTGGACCCCGATTTGCGACGAAATAAACACCGCCAATGCCAGCCATAGCAGCACCTGCTATCCTGAAACATGCGTTATTGAAAGTTCAATCACCATTACCATATCCAATCCACGGAAACTGTTACGACGGCATTCAACGTACCATGGGACATCGCTAGTCTTCACTTCGGGAACATTGCGCCCACTAGCATACGCCCTGCTTTGAAAAGCCTTTTGCAATGGGTGAAGCCTGAAGCTACGAGAACATCTCGTGACCTGTGTGGTGGTTGTAGCTAGGGCTGCTTGCAGTTTTGTAAAGCGAGGTGAATGCATTGTGGATTAGAGGTAAATATTGAGTGGAATAAGCATGGCAGAGTGATTAATAGTTATCTTGATGATATCTAGAGACTCGATGCTGCCTAACATAAGAATATCGTCAGCGTGCAATAATTGGTGCGTCATCGGAGCTGTCGCAACACAGTATGAGCATCACCGAACACGTGAAAAACCGACACTTCGATTGTGATTGTCGGGCTCAGCCCTCTACGTCAAAACGATGTCGAATTTACTCGTTAGCGAGTTACGATAGTCCTCCCCCAGCTTCGCCTTGCGCATCTCCGTCACCCCCGCCTTGTCCAATCAACTCAAGCGTCTGGATTCTAATGACGCTAGATAATCCTCACCTGTGTAACAAGATTACAAACCATCGACGTAAAATATCATATGTACAGATAAGAATAGACGAGGAGACACGTGATTTGTGGATGTAGAGTTCCTGTAATAACACGTCAATCTCTCGTTACAGTAATGGTGTTATCATATGTAATTAATTTAATTGATTGAGCGATAGCAGTGCGTTAGATTGTCCTATCTCGGCTCAAAGACAGATTGCTTACCATTTAAGCGTTGTACCGATTATTCTATAGGTGCGCGAAGGACCTCTTGACCTATGGTCTAGTGAAGGTTACGGAATACAATTTTCCCGATGTACCTAGGTAGGGCTCACCGCTGAGAATTGAGCATTATCGCATCTATAGCGGTCTAAGAGATAAATTATGCAAGCCGCCTTACGAGCATGCTTGCAGAGGCAGCGCCAAAACCGTGCATCCAAGACTATTCCTCTACGACTATTCGTGGGTTTGTTGGTTTAGATGTAAAACTAACACGTTACGGCAAGAGCGAAACGTAGGGTATTTTGAGCTATTCTAGTCGTATCGATAGGCATAGTAAGGTCTAAGCTATACAACAACAGATCATAGCTACAAGATATTAATGCTCGGCTGATGACAAGCTTGAAGCGCAGTAAAGCAACATCCAGCCGCGGCCAACGTCCGCGTGATTTACGACTGATTTTAGTATAACGTCACAAAGAGCTAGATTCGTGCACAACGTAAAGCTTCTTCGGTGCAGTAATTGATTCTTGTAGAATATTTGTACGTTAGACACCGGACCTGAAACATACTACAAGTAACCGCTACAATCGAACGAAAACCTACACTTATTTATCCATATCAATCATAAATCACGTCTAGCTATGGAAATACCTTCTTCTTCAGAAAAGTCCCCCAGTAAGCCCCGCACATACAAGAACATTTCGTATCCGCCTACCCCACTTCTCGACGAGGAGCCATTCCAGCCGACTCTCCAAATCATATCGTATGATCATGCAATGATCCCGAGTACGCCATTGATGCTCATATACGACCTGCAGAACAAGTTTAGCCAGCCGCGTCACATCCGTGTCGATCCGTTGGAAGGTGTTTCGAGATCTGCGATGGTAGCATTGCGAAAGGAACCACACTATATCTCCATTCTTCAAGCAGCAGAAAAAGAGATCAGAAACGCTATGGAGTGTTTACTTAGTGCCAAAGGAGTTTGCAAACGTTCTTTATCGGATAGCAGCGGTGAGGTTGTAGCCGAGTGGGTTGGGGAGTTGGGGAAAGGGGACACGGACGAAGTCGTCCTGCATGACTTCGAGAGTGAATACGACTACTTCAAAGAGAAGATTCCGACCTTGAGAGTGGGCTGTAGCTGTTTGACTGGCTGTTATAAGAGCGTTGCTTTTGCGATTGACCTAGCTAGTCGGCCATGGCCGAAAGAGTGGGTGGTTTATGTGGAACATCGCAGTATCTTGGGCAATGTATGAAAGCTCACGTCGCCAGACAAGTTCATTGACTTTCGAACGAAGTGCTTAAAAATCAAACCTAAGAATCAGTCGCGCTTTGTGGCGTCTGAGAGAATCTCATTTGCGATGGCTGTTCTCTACACCTAGACGGTTTGAGCGGTCGTTGACTCTCAGGCGTACGCGCATGAAGGACTTTCCATGATGGAGTGTTCGAACCAGGAAACTCTGCACTAGCGTATTAACAGTACATTATGCACCGAGTTTCGTGGTCCTACGATGCCATGACGATGCTCATTCCAAACTCCGCGGGGTTGGTGACATAGCGCAGCTTTACGAATAGTGACGTACTCAAACATAATTCCCAAGACCGTAGCTCGGTATGACGACCGAAATACTTCAATCCAGTGGGCACATTTTCTCTTGTTATAGAATCATCGAGGCACGGTGATTTCCCGAGTCTTGCAAGTAGACCTCAAAGGCAAATTGAACCTGCGACGAAATACTACCAAACTCGGGTTTGTAAACAAATATGACGCGCGGCAACACCCAGGAAGTAAAAATGCATTACAAAGGCCCAAACACAGGAGACGACTACGTTATCTACATCGCGAGCGCCGAAGCAGCCCGAGACTGGAAGAAAGACAAGACAATCCCACTTGTAGACGTGCTGGATGGCTTCTTCGTCTTTGTATCACACAAGTATGTCCTTGCAAGTGGAAGCTACCTTAGAGTACTACTGAATCTTCCTAGACAAGGGGCGCAAGGTATCCTGGATCGAGCGTCGAATGCGCAGCTGGAGGGTGAATTTGGAACGCACAAGATTGAGGACGTCGCACAGATGATTATAGAAAAGGGCCAGATCATTCAGAACAAGGTAAGTGAACTATAGTTCATTGTTTCCGGTAATTAACAGGCTTCGCAGTCGTCGAGCAAGGAGGGCGACAGGAACCCATCAAATGGCCCTGGTGTTAGTAGTGGAGGAGGCGTCCACAATTGAGACGAGATATACGGTAGACGTGTGCTAGTGTTGAGTCTGCGCGGCGATTTCGGCCGGGTCAATTTCGTTTAGGTAGATGATCGGAATAATTAAAAGAATTATCGGAACTATCTATGGTTCGTATAGAAAAGCAAGTGAGTCAAGAGGGGTACTGTCGCCTGAGGAGTGCCGTGACGCTCATTGGATTTGTGCTTTGGGATACGGTATGATTGTAATGGTCTTTGTTGTGGAAAGCAAGTGACATGGGGTCCTAACATTAGAATACCAGTGCCCGTGCTAGTTAGTGCATGGTAATTTACCGGATATGAAATCTTTGATGAAGCCTACTAGCCTTTGATGCTTACTACGTATCTTAACTGCTGCTACCAAACCTCTCCGCATGGCTTTACTAGCCGGAAAATATCCCTGATCGCATTCTGTCTTGTATATTATCCGGCGATGGTAACCTCAACCTCAACTCCAGATTCTATGTTGATAACAATCTGCTTGACAACTTCGGTAGGGGCCTGTAGATCCACGAGTCCTAAAAGCGCATCAGCCTGGAGTAACATCCTCATCTACAAGCTTATTAGCTTCTCGACTTTTACTTACGCTTGTGAATGCGCATCTCATATGTGTCCCATGTGTTCGTACCCTCGCCATTGGGTGCTTTGCGAGTTGTAATTTTCAGAGTCCTTGTAGGCAGACGGACAGGACCCTTAACACGAAGCTCTTTGTGTTTGGCACGATCGATAAGCTCCTGGCATACTTTCTCGATGGATTTCACATTGCGAGACGTTAGGGTGATGCGGATTTTATGGATCTTGGGACCGCCGCCAAAGTCCTTGCCATCCTTATCTTTGGCTTGTTAGCAATGCATGTGGTGTTGAGTCGCTGCAGAGGCTGTGAACATACCGTAAGACATGTTGACAAGCCTAGGTGGTTGAATGAGGTCTTTGGCGAGTGCGGACGGATGTTATGATAAGGAGTCTGGACTGCGAATCAACATGGCGTAGTGATCACGTCAGATGTCGTTCACGATGACCGATCAACGACGAGCTACTTACGACTTCCCAAATGAATACCATATCGATAAGGAAAGGTATCCTCGAATGAGAGATATCGAAAATTCAAGGAACATGTCTCGATTAATAGTAATGTGTTCTACAAGCGAGGCAGTTACATGAGTAAGCGGAGCAGCCCTACCACGCGACACGTATGAGCACTCTTTGACAGCAACAACAAACTATGTCTTTGTTCAAACGACCTACACTTGAAAACGTTCTTTTTTGAGCTGATTCGAGATTCGATTCGGACCAATTCAAAACTATCTAAGCAGTATCTCACTTGTACGGCAATCTACACACTACATTACAACAACGCGTCTACGGTTCCCTTTCACTACACGACACTTATCTAACACGTGGAAAATGCTAGCAGTAGAAAAAGAAGATCTATTTCTTCTGATTAGAGGCTAAGAGTACGTCTCTTTCTGGCTTCTCTTCTTTAGTTTGTATGTTGATCGAAGTGTTCCTCCGAAGGACGATTTACTCGCTTTTCGGCAACGGTAGAGCAGAGCGAGAAGCAAAAACTCGATGAATTAAAAACTAAGTGAGAGAGTTCATATACGACTATACGGTTTCCCCGATGTTGGGCATTTTGCTTAACAAGTAGGTGCGCTTGAGCTCTTTCTTGGTGTCGCAATGAATGCTGGACTATGTGAAACACAACGTACGCTCGTCCGCACTGGTCCGTCAAATTCACTTGGTACAACTTGGCGCTCTAGTGAGGAATAGTTCCGCCTTGGATTAGTCAGAACTAAGTCTGGTGCTGTGTTGGCATTGTTACTCGTTTTGGGTTCATCGTGCCCTATTAACAATTCTCCGCTAAGCGAGAAGGCGACGCCGAGTGGCACATGGAAAGATTGTACTTTGTAAATTCGTCCGCGTAACCCGTATTCAACTACTATAAAAGGAAGCTTTGAACATCTTTGGTAGCACATATTCGTTTCGTTGACTTTTGATCCCA
>Ga0068631_100956_pt1 | contig 10941 bp, 4 predicted proteins | sample InSIn5gowninarea_2_FD_77434 | JGI IMG/M metagenome (GOLD analysis project Ga0068631, IMG submission 77434) | Clean room microbial communities from NASA Spacecraft Assembly Facility at Jet Propulsion Laboratory, Pasadena, California, USA -... ...
GGTGAAAATGGACTGTGTGAATTGATGCTTCACGCCTAACGCGCCAGAAAGGTTTTGTTCGTTGTCATATATCACGTGTGCCGCGCGAGCTGTGATGCGGTGGTGCCAACCTGACTTGTCCGCCGGGCGGGCGTAGGTGAGGACTCGAACTGCATGACTGCGAATAGTTGAACAGACTGTTGCTAAATCACGATAGCTTTTAAAGTTGATCAACAACAATGGGGATTCAGGAATTCCTCGATTCTTTGGCACCGGCACCGAAAATCTGGAAACGCCGCCTTGGAGTGGCTAAGCTAATGAAAGTAGCGACAGCAAGGAATAAAATTCTGTTTGCGCTTAGAAAGAACAAGTGAAGGTAAACAAGTGAAATGGAGGAATTAGGCAAGCCGCAGGTTGCAAGGAGGTCGAGAACGTGCAAGAGTACAGTGTTTTGTTTTCCGTGGTGAACACCTGGGCGGCACCAACGATGAACCTTGCAAAACACCAAAATCCAGGAGGCAATCAGAATGGAGGTGTTCGCCTCGGTCCTGAACCTACAGTGCCGTTCTGCAGGGACCAACTTTCAATACCCGGCCAACTTAAGCCACCCTGAGCGTCTGGCCAATGACCTCCAACAATGTATTGTCTCCAAGGATGTCTAAGCGAGAATTACGTTGCTAGGCCTTCGGTCCGGCCAAAATTTGTGTATCTAGACGTTGCAGATCGCTACCGTTGTAACGCTTGACAATACGAGAAAAGAACTTCCAGTGTGTTGGCAGTTTTATACGTTTGCCTACAATGGATATGTACATGTATTTTGAATTTTTCTGTAGCGCTCTGCTATAACACTTTGTCTAGAGTTAATCGAAGCTATCTTTGTATTGTCACAAATTATGACCGGCGTGGTGCTTGCATCCCGTCGAAGTCAAGAAGAGCTTCCATAAATGACCGGCTTGTAGTAGAGCCTCGCCAGGGTAGTCTCGTATTTGGTGTACAAACAGGACATCCCGTCCATTCTCTTTCGAGTAAGAAACCTTACATAGATAACTACCATCAGCCCTTTGAGCCGCGATTGAGCCATTCTTGCCACCGAGTAACGTCGTGCAGAGTGCATATTCTAAATCCTCCTGAAGCCGAGGAAACACACATCAGAGTAGTGTCTTCCCAACACGATCACCGCTTTGCTCCGTCAACGACATGGCAACCATCCCTCTCATCTACCGCCTTTTCTTCCTATACATCGAACCATTCAGCACCATAGTCGGGGCATACTACGCCTGGTTTCAGCCCCAATACTACCTCTCCCTGACTCATGTGGCCTCCGCGCCCACCACTACACTTGGCATCCCCCTGGGCACCGAAGTCGTCCTCCGCCAGCTAGCGAACCTCTATTTCGCATTCACCCTGAACGAAGCCCTCGTGCTTCGTGTGACGTCGGATTTGAGGGTATGGAAGACGCTGTTGTTAGGCCTGCTCGTCGCTGATTTCGGCCATCTTTACAGCTGTTTCCCGCTTGGTGTGGACTATTATTATGGGTTTTGGAATTGGAATGCGATCGCGTGGGGGAACATTGCGTTTGTGTATTGTGGTGCGACTTTGAGGACGTGTTTCTTGTTGGGTATTGGTTTGGGGACAGGAGAGCAGGTAAAAGCGAAGGTAAAGGGATAGACGGTGGTCAACTTGACGAAGGGCAACGTAGACAACGATTCGATGAAGAACATGGATGCGCCGGCGTCAAAGGCTTCAGCACCGCAAAATCGTGAACGAAAGGAGAACCTTAGTAAGTGGCATCAGAACAGGTTATATATCAATCCGTATGGTACGCCATGGCAGATTCGTGCGCACAGGAGCCTGGCCTGCAAGCTGGGTGTCAACCTTGGGATCAGCCTCCGTGGCGCCTGGAGCGGTTCCAACTATCGACTCCCCTTGAGAGGTATACAATCCTTTGCAATATCGGAAGCCGGGTGGTCCACCAACTAGACATAGGTCGATGCACTACCGCTTGGTGCAAGCCGCCAGGGTATTCGGAAGCAGCAGAGGAGTGTTAAGGTAGCAAAGCTGCGCGATGAACTGAGTGATGCTGCTTATCACGCATCCGACCAAGAGGTGCTTCATGCGACGGACGTCTGTCAAATGGAAAAGTGTATACATCATTGTGGACAGTGGAAAGATTTCACAATAACACGGTTTAGTGTGATACCTTGAATTCTCAAATGGAACCCCTATTGTGCGGAGACGCACCGATGTTAAATGTATCTAGGTAGCCAAAATCGAGTTTAATCACTCCTCGCTATGCTGAATTCCATATTCCAGTTTTCGTTAGCAGTATCGTAAGGCTCATGATGTCAATCAAGTCGTTTCCTCTTGCCGCACAGCGAACCTTGTCCATGCTGCCCAGTGTGCTACTTCTTTCCCATGGCATATCGCTTCGTCCAGTCTCTCGCTTCCTTCTCATATCCGGTCTTATCTTGCTTGTACTGGTCAGATATCTTTGCCTCAACAGCATCGTCCGGATCGGGTTCTGTCAAGGCATTACTAAACATCACTCCGGTTGGTATACACATGACTCGCACATACCTTGTAGCAAATGACGAATGAATTCCAGAACAGCGGCCATCTTCGTACTTGGCTTCCATTCACTGTCTCGAAGCATACCCAGACACATCATGCCAGTATTTGGAGGTGAATCGTTGCTAATATTGGGATGGTACACCTTTGTCTTGAACACAACTGTTGGTGGTTTGAAGGGATAGTTTGCCGGTAGTGTCAACTCCAGATCGAACCTGCCTCCCTGCAAGGTCCACGTCAGAATAAACGACGTACTGTATCAATAGAAGAGACACGTACAGCGTATGGTGAGCCTGAAGGCCCATCCATGCCTACCTTCCATATATGAAGGTTGCTTTCATCTTTGAGTTCGACTATCACACCAGATGGAGGGCTTGTGGTGAGTTCGCCAAGTTCCTGTGCTTGTCAATATACTAGATGGTTTTGTACTGGCAAAAGCAAAACCTTGGTGATGCGCTTTTGGCCGGCGCCTGCCATGATGGACAAGGTTTCAAGAAATACAAGTGTAAGTTGTGGTGGTTCACAATCCGACCGATCCTCTTGGTGATAGACACTTAGTGTTACGAGTTGTGCAACGAAGGTGATATGCGAAAGCAATGGTGCAGGTTGGTAGTTCGGGAAGTGGCCACAGATGAAATAGATATTCGTAGAAAGGCACACGGGTTTTGTCAAACGTTTGCTTTACATTAAGATAACTGCCATCAGGAACAGCGGAAAGACTAAATTATCTACATCCGCCAATCACACAGAAGCTTGGCTTTCCTTAAAGTGAGGCAACAGCGCCCGATCATAATGGGCTCGATATAGGCAGCCACCTTGATTTTCGTGTCTATTGCTGGAATCCGATCCTTTATATTTGCTTCAGATCATGCCTGAGACTGATTCAAAGCTGACATGATATTCAAAGCCACGTTGCTTGAACAGACTGTGGGCCATGATCAGAATCCTAAGAATGCTATCAACTCTATTCGAGGCAAACATGTGCAGTAATGCAGTCAGTATGCCGGCGAAGATGTTTGATAGCAATGATGTTTCTTCTTCATCCTTCAGTGCCTGTGCTCTTGAACGCTGCGCAGAGGGAGCAGTATTCGTGTGTCAAGTCGAGCACGTTTTGTGGTAAGTTGGTAGATTGCACAATACTTCTCACTTTGACGGCGCCCTCATCTTCAATCAGTCTTCGTACAGAGTAGAACAACTCCGGCGAGAACTCTGAATACCATCGGTATTGCCATGTAATCAGGCGTATTAGTGTCGCAAGAATGCTTCGTGTATCGCTTTTCCTCTCGTAGAGTTTGAGCAAACCTTTCATGGCCTTAGGTGAAAATCTAATGTCGAGGCATTGTTGATAAGCTTCGATGGCCTCGGGACTGTGATGTAGGCGCTCTGCAAGATCGCCAAGGATCTCCCATTCAGCCGCTGACTTCTTGTACTGTAGTTGTTGAGCCCTGTATTGACCCATCTCTGTCCTCCAAATCGTGTAAATCCGCAGATCCTCGTACAAAACCATAAATAAATTATCGAGCCAACGTTCACATAGTCGTTTGTTCAGGAAATTTGCGTCATTCGAGTGTGATGCATCGGGTTCGTCAGACCCAGATTTGACTTCTTCTGCCGTGATCGTTGGCACAGGTTTCTCCATAGACCTATCTGCCGCCATCATACTGTTCTCAGGCTCTCCGTTGGCCAGTCTCTCCGAGCCTTCGGCACGTGTTTCTTCATCATCCTCGGATTCGTTGTCGGAGTTACCGTTCACGTTTGTGCCATTAGGTGTGCCGGACAATGCGACCGTGCTAGCGTTCTTGCTGGTAGGTGCTCTTGGCGCTACGGACTGTTGCCTTTCGTGTCGATATTCCTCTTCCATAACGAACACTTGGCTCCGGGTCTTTAGTAATTGATCCCAGCCGATAGCAGCCGCTATAGATGTGAGGAGACTGTATGCCTTCAGGAAAGTACCCTGATATGTTGCTGCTTGCAACTTCCGCAAAGAAATATGTACCTGATCATAAGATTCGCCTTGTCGTGGCTGGCCTTCATCGATCTCTTCGAGCGCAGTCTCCGGCAATATTGGCAACAGCACCCGAGATGGCTCAGGCATTCTTGGTGAATCTTTGTCCTGGTAGGAGAACATTGGACATGAGTTTAATGTTAGCAAAGCAAGATCCCATTGCTCCAGTGCGATATACACTTCGGCTAATCTGGCCCAAGTGCTGAATTCGCTAGGGGCAGCAGTCACGCTGCGTTTTGCACAGTCCAATGCTAATTCTCCCTCACCTTTACTTAGGCAAAACTCAGCCTGGCAGTCAAGCAGTGCGTAATCCATAGGTATATCTTGCACCGAGTCGTGCAGAAGCCTGACTGCCTGGACCTCTTCATCTCCATGAATGAGTACTTGAGCAAGGAGAGAAGATACCTCAACGTCTCTCTCCCTGAGTTTCTGGAAAAGATTTACTCCAGATGCGTACCGACCAGTAGTCTTGATGTATTTGAGCAAGCCGGTGGTCAGATGATTGGAGACGATGTTCGGTATCTGGATTTCTGGATCAGATCCCAGCTGTCGCCCATTGAAGAACAACTGTTCCGCTGCGTCCAAAAACCTGTGCTCCATTTCGGTGCTGGTGATAGGATTGAATCTGCGCACCCCGATTATTTTCTTTATCGTATCGCCGCTGCCATCATCCCCATACGAGTATGACCTTAGCACAGCGCACAGAAAAGTTTCAAGCCAAAGCCCGTCGGTTGCAACTCTTCGATCTCCTCTTTCGTCAACACAATAACTTTCGACTCCGCCAGGAATCTTGACCTCTACCCTCATATCTAAGTGGGAAAAGGCATTGTAGCAACAATAAAGTCCGGAAACAACTTTATGTGTCTTGTCTGCGGGATTGAACGTCAATGTGTTCACGTAGGCTGCCAGACTGGCAGACGAAGAAGCATCGATACCAGTGACATGATGATACACACCCGTCTGTTTCGAGCCACCTTTGACAGTCTGCTTCATCAGATGAACCAAATCCGGAGGGCCCAACTCGCGCAAACCTGGGAGACTTTCGGTTCGTGCATCGACAGCAAGGCCGATATCGTCATCTTCGATGATCCTGTTGGCCCCAGCTTGTTAGATGTAACCGGACAGAAGTTGAGGGGAAAAGAAAGTTCAAGCTCACTCTGGCACAGCTGGCGCAACCATGATTGACGTTGAATGCAGTCTACAATTGGTTGAGCATCAGTCCAAATCGGCCACAAGTAATCCTTCAGATGGCAATCAACATTGCCTCAACGCGTAGAAGCATACTTTGCAGGCAATAGACACAAAGGAGTTGAACAGAGGTGTGACTCGCAGTCACGTAACGGGCTCGACTCTGCTGTAGTCACTGAACTAGGTGTTCATTAACGCGACTTTTAGAGCCAATTGCCAAGATGGAGGTTTTAGCGGCGGCAGCTACCGTTCGTACATAGGAGCAGGCACTATAATAAACGCGGCAATTTTGAGTGTAATCGAGTACAAGTAGACACTTACAATATGCCTTCCTCGAAATCGCGTTTGACGCGTCCCTTGTCCTCAACACCTACCTTACCTACTCAATTCCATGGCTGTTGTTTCATCGGTCATCAATACCTTTCGTTTGAACTGCCTACCTGACTGAAGGTCTACAGTACTCCGGATATGATGAATATCTGTTCTCAGGTTGATGTTCTGTTTCCAAAGAACAATAAGTATCGATAGCAGAAGCCTCGAGGCTGGGTGCCACTATGTCTGGGTGGGCTGCCATCAACCTAGAGCCTGAGGACGATCCTCTGGATCTCATCGACGATACAAAGGAACTCCAACTCGAGGAAGCATTCAAACTTTATCAAAATGCATTGAAGCTCCATTCTCAAGGCCCGGCGCATTACGATGCCGCACGTCAGGCTTACGATGAACTATTCCAATCTGAAGTCTTCAAGTATCCTGAAGCAGTATCTGAATTCGATCACGTCCAGTTGGAGGATACATCATCAGTTCTTCAAGTGCCGATTACTGATGCTGTGCTGCCAGTATCTCTGGGTGCTACGGCGGATACAGCCAATTCATTGTCTCAACTTGTCTACCTCGCCTACAAAAGCAGAGCTCAGTTCCTCCTCGATACCACGCACGCATTGTACGACCATGTTTCAACACAGAGCCGCTCTGCTCAGTTCGAACATTACAGCTTGGCTTGTTTGCGATCGTTAAACGATGCCGCCGCCGCACTCGAACGTGATGATACTGACCTTGATTTGTGGAAAAGAACGAGCAGAGTGTCTGATGTGTTGCATACTGTACGCATTGTGCGGTTCGGCCTTGAAAGTGTACTCGCTGGAGACGAAGAGGGTGAAGATGCAATCGACTTGTCGGGACTCGACGAGGCTTTTGCTAAGGCAGAATTGCAAAGTATTCTGAACTTGGTCGACGATCCACTTGCAAAAGCTCGAATATCAAACCTACAGCCAAGGGACAATCTACTAAGCTTACTGAAACACAGCAATGACCCATATCCTTTCTTGCCTCAGAGAGCTACGACCCTTGAGTATTTGAAGGACGTTCAACGGCCCTTGTTCTTCGCCCCTGTCGAAACTCACCTGCCTCTCTCCTCACTCACACAACTGTCGATCGCTCAAGCTCTTTTGCAAACGATCACTGCTCAGGCGAATCAAAATCCTGATCTTGGTATTGGTGGTCGCATAAAGATCGAGCTTCCATCTACAACAGAACTGGTAGGTTTGCATTCACCGAGCAGTACTAGAAACCAGGAGGATAGCCAGCAACCTGCTGATGCAAAACCAATGACTACTCCCGTTGAAGACATTGAGATGGACTCACCAGCAAGCTTTCATTCGATGGTCGATGAGGTTCAGAACATAGTGCAGACACCTCAAGCTTCCATGGTCGAAACAGAGTCTCATAACGAGAATCTCAGTCTCCAACCCGTACCCGAAGAAACCAATGACTCAACTCTTGCAACAGAATCCGTCGCGCTACCGTCGCGGAAAAGATCCTCTACCGTCGCAGGCAACGAAGAACCTGAAGCGCGAGCCAGAAGCAAGAGAATTAAAGCTCGAGAGTCATTAGTTGGACCTGCGGCTCCCGAGGAAGACTTGTCCCATGATCCCTCCTTCCTGTATGCAACACAGCTTGCCAACATCGAAGCGGCTGACGATATGACTTTTAAAGCCGTCAACGACATCCTGGAGAGAATAGGGGTCACAGCTCTTGGGAGCATCGAAAGTCTTCGGGAGTCGTCGGACAGAGATACCCAAACAATCTCCACCCCAGTTGCAGGCAAGTCGCAGCCACGGCGATCATACTACAACCTCGGACATATGCTCGTTAATTGGAATGAAGGGAAGAGCGGTGCATTTTCTGCAGGCCATGGGAACCGCGACCACCTGGAGAAATCTACGGGCTTATCACTGTTCCTGAAACATTCCAAGCCAGCTCTAACGACAACACCAAACACAGCGATGGTCGAGGATCCACACCAGGTCGCCGCATTTGTTCGTGCAGTCAATAAAGACAGCGTCAATTACACAGAGACACTGTTTCTATGGCTGCTGCAGTTATTGACTTCTCAACCTGGCACCCAGCAGGTTCCACCGTATTTGCAAGGTTCATGGAGTTCAGAATTGAAGCAGGCTTTGCTACAGATTGTCACGGCAGCAAATGAGCAAATCATATTGATGCTAATGCAGTATTTTCCATATAATACAGCAAAAGCAAGCTCAGATATCTCGCGATGGTCACCAAAATCGCTGTCGCTACTCCAGGCAACAGAGTTCGCTCAAGCCATCTTCGAGCTACATCTCGAGGTGTACTCCGAGTCCGCAAATCCCGCAAGTCCCATTGATCCATTGACTCGCCAACAGCAATCGATGCGCTTGGAGACATGGTCCCAGATAGTTACGGACTTAATCCACCTGATACAGGGAGGAGCTCGAGACCAACACGACAGTGTCAACACCATTACACTTCGATTCTTGTGGGCGTCAGTCTTCTACACGAAGCTGTCCGGCCAAGCCAACAAAGATCATGTGCTGCAGTGCTTAGCTGACCTGCGAGCACTCCTAGAAGTTCAAGCAGCCAAGGAGATTCATCTGCCGAACAATACTGCGATGCCAGTCATATCGGCGGCAGCTATCGAGCAGGAAATCTCCAAGTTGAGAACATTGGAGTTTTTCATGACTGTCTTCGATACCGATAACAGCGAGCCTGAGTCGGTGATCAATAAGCTTGAACCAGTGCTCGAGTACGGGCGAGACTTCGAAACATGGTCTATAGCGTTGCCCATTAAGGATCGGGAGGAAATCGAGAATTTTCAGTCTTTCTTGTCTGCTGGCGATGCATCACTGACACTGTTCCTTTGGAAAAGACTACAAAATGCTTATGGTGCAATATCTTATAACACCAAGGTCGTCTCATGTCTATTTCGATCAATCGAAACTGTTTGTACAGAGATTAATTCAGTCCGCAGCGCTGCACCAGAAAGTGCTGATCAAGCAATTAATCTGCTTCGTTGGCTTCGAGATGCGGATGATCTAGTTGCCAAGGTTCTGGGCCGAATAGCTGATGACAAAGCTGCATTTGAATGCATAGATGAATCACATCTCAAGTCATCCATGACAGCAGTGGTATCACTTCTGCGAGTGGTGTACGAATTTGTGCTCGCAGATGACAATTTGCGCGTCGGCACAAACACGCCACCTCAATTTCGTACTGCAACAGCCACCAAGAACTTTGAGAAGTGCAGGGACAGATTTCGTGAGATGACCGTTAGGCTTTGGGTTCTACTGTATTTCATGATTAAAGAGGCGACAATCCAGCTCTCAGAAGCTTTTGACACTCCCGAGAAAGATCTGATTGTGTACCTACGATTTGTACACGCGTCACTGGGTGAGAGACAATATTGCAAGCACTGCAACAAGCTGTTCGTGCGAATGGCCAAGACTGAGTTTTTCACATTCAATCCTGAAGAAGACTTGTCCATTGAGATTGCCCAGGTGGCTTACGACCTGTATGGGATCAGACTCACCTCTGGCTATGGTGATATTGACCATGGCTGCTCTGCTGAGTCTCTTGAGAAGGACAAACGAACGGCTCATACTTTGGTACCAATCATTATGGACTATGTCAGCCGTCTGAAATTGAAAGATGTGCTAAAGAGCGACTTGAAGGCAACAATCGACAGGATACAAAGTGCGTTGGGGCAAGTTAAGGCATCGCCAGCAGTCGCATTCAATCGTCGTGCGGTCTCTGCATATCTCAAGTCTATGATCGACCCCCGACAGCTCTTCCAGGCACTCCGAGGGATAGGAGAACTCGGTACGAAATCTGTTCACACTGAGTTTGCACAAATTGCTTCACAAGGATGGTATCTTCTGTTGGGCAATATGACCTTGGCAAAATATAAGTCTGTCAAGCGCGTCAACCCTACGCCTACGGATGATCTAGACAGCGCTTTGTCTTTTCTGAGGCAGGATATCGAACACAATTCATTGAATTGGGAGTCCTGGTACAGACTTGCACAAGTCTATGATGCAAAGATCGAGGACAATTTGATATGGAATTCGCAGAAGCTCAATGATGCGAGAGCTGAATTGGCAATGCTCGAAAGGAGTTCCATTAACGCATATACCATGGCAACTGCTATGGTAATGAGGTCTGAAGACGCTGATCTTACCATGAAGGAGAGGATGAACGATATGTTTTTTGAGTTTGCGACACGCTTGTACTCATCATCACGTCCACCCTTGGACATGGAAGCCTTCAACACCGAGAAAGTGGTCAGGCACCTCAGCAATTATATTGATCAGAGCATGTCGAGACAGGCAGCATTCGAGCCATTATCTGAATACCGTCTTTGGAGCTTCGCCGCGCATTTAATACGTCTTAGCTTTTCTGGTGGCTCAAAATCGTGGTTACGTTACTACTTGCTCGGGAAGTGTTTGTGGAAGATGTTCAGAAGTCCAACCAACCACAAAACTCGGAAACAGGTTCAGGTCGATGACATTATCGATGCATTCTCCGATGCAGTTAAGTATGTTCCGAAGAAAGAGAGATCCTCTGACCCTATTCTTGAGCCCCACTCAAAGCTTGTGTCCACAGTCCACAAATTACAGGACTTGAGAGCAATTACTATCCAACAAGCAGTGCAGTATGTCCAAATAACACAGTATGCCAGAGGTGTTCAAATTACTGAAGAAGATGGACAACCACGCTGGGTGCCTTACATACTATCGATACTTAAAAGACTTCAGATCGCGGACAAGTCAGGTTGGCACCACCGCATCACAGCTCGCGCGGCACACGTGATATATGACAACGAACAAAACCTTTCTGGCGCGTTAGGCGTGAAGCATCAATTCACACAGTCCATTTTCACC
>Ga0068631_100958_pt1 | contig 10915 bp, 6 predicted proteins | sample InSIn5gowninarea_2_FD_77434 | JGI IMG/M metagenome (GOLD analysis project Ga0068631, IMG submission 77434) | Clean room microbial communities from NASA Spacecraft Assembly Facility at Jet Propulsion Laboratory, Pasadena, California, USA -... ...
CCCAGCAAACGACAAGTCCCCTTTGAGCGCTGCATCGCCTACGTTGCCGAAAACCTCTATCCCACGATTCCTTCTACACCAGCTATAAGCGCCGACGGTCGCCGCGCGCATACCGCGAGCCACAGTCAGACAAACTTCTTCACCGTGCTCAGAGACGGTCAAGATCACGACAGAGAAGCCAATCTGAAGTCCTCGAAAAAGGGCCACAATCGGAGTCAGTCGTCGCCGAACCTCCTCAGCAATGCGGCGGACGAACAACACCACCAGCACAGCAGCAACGCGCGCGAACCTATACCCTCCCCACACAGCAACAGAAGCTCCGGTCTCTGGAATCAAGACTTAGGCTGGGACTCGTGCCACGAAATCTCCTCCACGTCTGGTGAGGGTGTCGAAGAGGTGTTTCGCGTCATCACGAAGCGTCTCGTCGACCAGCACCGCGTGCGGCAGGAGGCGGAGATGAAATTGCTGGCTATGGCTGGCAGGACACCGGGTATCCACGGTCTCGGTGGCGCTGGTGGAGACTATTTCTCGGAGGGAGGAGTGTACGGGAACAATGGTGGCAGTTTTCGGATTGGACATGGCGATAAGAGGAGGAGCTGGTTGGGTCTGCCAATGACTCCGGGTGTGAATATTGGATCGACAGAGGGTGTCGGAGGGGAGGTTGGAGTGCAGCTCCAGCAGCCATCTGCCCATCTCGGTGAAGGAGCTGGCAGACGTGATATCGTAGCAAAGGAGTGCGGCGTTTGCACCACGGTAGTATAGCTTACTTATGCTGCGGAAGCGTTCCTGGCCTGCGGTGTCCCATATTTGCAGTCGCACGGTCGAGCCGGAATCCACGTCTACCACGCGCTTTGTGAGAAAGCTTGCCCCGATTGTCGAAGGATGCTGCGATGCGACATTGAAAACAAATCTGTGTAGAAGCGAGGTCTTGCCCACGCCCTGCGAGCCGAGGACCACAATCTTTGCTTCGAGAGAGTTGCTCATGGTGAGTGAGCTTCAGCTGTGGCGCTGCATTTGGGCGCAGCTACAGTTCGAAGACGATCAGTGACAACGGGGGAAGTGGAGCTGTACACTATCGTCGTAGTCGTCGATCAGTGCGCGTGATGGCGGTCTGTGGCTGCGAGGCGGGTTGTGACTCTATTTCGAAGTTTGGAAAGTAGGGGCGAGGCAGAGGCGAACAACTGCCATGACAGGCCTTAGCAACTGTACAAGGTATCGGTCTCTCGTGTACGGTAATCGATCAGTGATGTTCTCATGGGCGTTGTAGGATGGATGATAGGCATAAAGGAGGTCGCTTTCCTTGGCCGTTGAAACCGATATTGATGCCGATACCGATGCGCATGATGCGGGAGAGCGCTTGTCGGAATGGGTCATCCAGCAACGATCGACAAGGTATGTCGTTTGTCGCTTTCAACGTTAGGTACATGATTTTCAATGGCTTATCCATGCCGCACCGAAGACGTCAAGCAAACAATTGTTGTTGACCCTGCTATGAAGCAACTCTCAAAAAATGCATGCCATTACCCCCGCCATTTACACACATCCGATAACTTAGCGACACGACATGCCACCCTGCAGGCACAAGCTTGTCAAAGCCTTCAAACTTTCCGTCTGGTTGTGCGGACCAATATGTGCCGTTCCATTGGCCGAGTCTTCTCCGCAAAGATCCACGGACCGTTAGCTTTCGCCCCGGAAGCGGACCGGCATAGATATCATACTGACAACGGTATGTACTGTACTGGCCTCGATAACGCTGCGGGGAGGTATCTGAGTACTCGAAAAGGGACTGGCAGGCAACGACTAGTCATGAGTTAGCAACCCGTCGCCTCCCGTAGACCGAGGATCAAGCCACCCAGATGCGTCTGCGGCGAATTCCAGTTCAGTTCAACTTCTAGTCTTTGCCTTTTATATAATCAATGTTGATCTCTGTGCGCGCATAGATCTTTCGCTTTACCTCTGACATTCTTCTTGCCAGTGAGATTATCAATCGCATTCTCCTTGTATATACGTTTGCTCGACTGCTCCCCCACAACCCCACACTTTCCCCACTCCCGCGAGTCCTCGAGTCGCCGCCACCACCATGAACCACGACAGCAACGACACGCAGGAGGTGAAGCTCACTGGCGATCAAGTGGCGGAGCACAACTCGAAAGAGTCGTGCTGGGTCATCATTCATGGCCGCGCCTACGATGTCACCGAGTTTATGCCCGAGCATCCTGGTGGCCCCAAGATCATCCTCAAGTACGCTGGAAAGGATGCCACAGAAGAGTATGCCCCAATCCATCCGCCAGACACGCTTGACAAGTATCTGGACAAAAGCAAGCATCTCGGCGAGGTTGACATGGGCACTGTCAAAGAGGAAGAAAAGGAGTTCGACCCAGATGAGGAGAGGCGGCAGCAGGCTATCGAGAGGATGCCGATATTAGAGCAATGCTACAACTTGATGGACTTCGAGGCGGTGGCAAGGAACGTCATGAAGAAGACGGCATGGGCATACTACTCATCAGGAGCAGACGATGAGATTGTACGTTTCCTGTCTAGTGATATGGATGCAGCCATGCTAACATTTCGCCAGACAATGCGAGAAAACCACTCCGCCTTCCACAAGATCTGGTTCCGGCCCCGCGTCCTCGTAGACGTCGAAAACATTGACTTTTCCACCACCATGCTTGGCTCACCTTGCTCAATACCCTTCTACGTGACTGCCACCGCCCTCGGCAAGCTAGGCAACCCGGAAGGCGAAGTCATCCTCACCCGCGGCGCAAAGAAGCACAACCTCATTCAAATGATCCCCACCCTCGCTTCCTGCTCATTCGATGAGATTATGGACGAGGCGGAAGGCGACCAAGTCCAATGGCTCCAGCTTTACGTCAACAAGGACCGCAAAATCACCAAGCGCATCATCGAGCACGCCGAGAAGCGCGGCTGCAAGGGCCTCTTCATCACCGTCGACGCGCCCCAGCTCGGTCGTCGCGAGAAGGATATGCGCTCCAAGTTCAGCGACGTCGGGTCCAACGTGCAGGACACGGGCGGCGACAACGTCGACCGCTCCCAGGGCGCCGCCCGCGCCATCAGCTCCTTCATCGACCCGAGCTTGAGCTGGAAGGACATTCCTTGGTTCCAGGGCGTGACGAAGATGCCCATTCTACTCAAGGGCGTGCAGTGCGTCGAGGACGTGGTCCGCGCTATCGAGGCCGGCGTTCAGGGTGTCGTCCTGTCCAATCACGGTGGTCGCCAACTCGACACCGCGCGCTCGGGTATCGAGATCCTCGCTGAAGTCATGCCGCATCTGCGTGAGCGCAACCTCCAGGACAAGATTGAGATTTACATCGACGGCGGTATCCGCCGCGCGACAGACATCATCAAGGCGCTTTGCTTGGGCGCAAAGGGTGTCGGTATTGGCAGGCCTTTCCTCTACGCCATGTCTGCGTACGGTTTGCCCGGTGTGGACAGGGCGATGCAGTTGCTGAAGGATGAGATGGAGATGAACATGCGGCTCATTGGTGCGGCGAAGATCAGTGACTTGCATCCAGGGATGGTGGACACGAGGGCTTTGAGTCTGCACAGCGTGAACTCGCCGTATGACACATTGGGCTTGAACGCGTACGATCCGTTGTCAGGGCCGAAGGAGAAGGCGAATCTGCCGCCGCCGAGGGAGAAGTCAAAGCTGTAAAGGAGAGGGTCTGGAAAGGGAGGTTTTGCGTATTTTTGGCCGCTGGTTGCGATGCAGATGATGGCGTATATACTGTTGCATGTATCTGTAGCTTTATATCTCAAGTATGAATACAGGCATGAGTTAATTTCCGAAGTTGTTTCTTCACCGTTTGGGTGACACTGATAGCAACCGTCAATACGCCGCATTGAGAGACCCGAGTTTTAGCATATCTGGGTATCATTGATCTCATCGTCCCCTCCCTTCACGTCAACGCCAAACGCCGTGCTTTGCAGTACGACGTTATGTCACAACTACTGATGCCGTAACTACTCCTTACCACCACCGCCAGCAACGACCTGCACAAGCAGGAAGAGCGCAATAGCCCACCAATACCTGCAGAATTTAGTCAGCATCCACATCACCAACATAGCCCAGGGAGAAAGAAACACGTACTTCTGCAGAAAGCTCTTTTCCTCGCCCTTCTGCTGCCCCTCGACCTTGCCCTCCGCATTCAACTTCACGGGCCTGTTCAACGCCGGTTTCGGCCCAGGCTGTGTCTTTACGACCTCGACCTCGAAATCCTCATCCCCTGCCTTCCTACCCTGTGGAAGGGTAGCCTGAAGACCCACGCTAAACACCTCTCCTTGCTCGTCTACGTTGACGACCAGCCTCCTCTTCAGACCCTTGTCGTTGGCGAGTACCGCGGCGGAGCTCAGCGTTCCGCGCCAATTATCCAGATCTTTGGCGCTGCCGTCGAACCAGCCGATGCGGACGTATTTGTCGGATTGCGCGTCGCTGGGACTGAAGTTGGAAAGATCGGCTTGGAAAATGCCTTTAGCTGGCAGTGTTGTCTGTAGGGAGTCATGCTGGCTAGCCTGGTGTTTCACGGCTACGGTGTCGAGAGTTCCGAGAGTGGTAGGGGAGGATGCATCGAGGGGCCAGGCGTAGAGGGTTAGTGTGGACGATGGGGAGGAGATGGCGGCCAATGCGACGCTCGTAAGAGTCAGAAACACGGCGAAGAGCTGCGTGAGCTCGAATTGTATCCGTGGTATCATTATAGGCGTTTGGGGATGGGCAGTACTGTCAGAAGTTGCTGGCTTCAATAGGTTGCTGCTGGAGCGATGCCCAGACTTCCGCTCCGCTCCCCTTCCTCGTCTACGCTCAAGCCGGGCACCTGCACCTCTTGGTCCTTCACTGGAACTAGCCGGTCAAATCAGATACATAACTTCCTGGTGTGTAATACGCGACTTCAAAACACGAACCGCTTCACATGCAACTGGAGTTTTTCTCATTAACGTCAAAACCATTCCGAACCAGACATGATCGCTTACCCCTGGCTTTATACCTGTAGAGCTTCGGTCGAAGCCCACGCTTCAAGGTCACTCTAAGGCTGGCGGGGACAGCAAGAGTGCAAGGTCGTTCGAATGAGGTCCGGACAGCTAGTCTGTTGACATGAGTCGTCTGCACATTTCTCCAAGTCTCTGTTGTTAGAAGCTACATTGCCTCGCTCAATGCTCACTCTTCTCTTTTGCCCGTGGTTTTGCAGCTTACTTCAGTCGCTAATACATTAGTGATATCAAGCAAGCGCCTCTGGTAATCAGGTCTGCATTATCGGGTCAATGTTGGACCGCCTCACAGAACGTATATCACTACCATCGGGCTTTCTCTGTCCTGGTAGTCGCTCTTGTTCAATATCGGACAAAATGTCGGACGAAAACCGGCCGAATCATCAACACTGCGGCGTCAGCGATTCAGACTCGGATAGTTGCATTGATCACTGCAAGAAGCTCCTTGCTTGGCATCGTATCTATTCTCTGTTCTTTGTCAGCCAGTGTCCGTTTTACAGAACTCACCATTACCTTATGTCCGACTTGTTTCCGCCTCCCTAATCCGAGCATCTCTTCGTCTTATATGCCTCGCTCGTAATAAAGCTTTGTGTTATCACATTGCAGACTCGCCTCATTCATGAACGTTATGGCTTCGTACTCACCCAAGCTACTCCTCATAGGAGCCACTGGCTACATTGGTGGCTCCGTTCTGACTCAACTTCTGCGTTCCGAACACGTCTCACTCAAGACAAGCCCATTACCGTGCTCGTACGCGGCCAAGACAAAGCCGACGCCCTCTCTTCCACTCTCGGTGGGCACGTCAAACCTCTGGTAGTTCCCAGCTTTAATGATACAGACACGCTGACTGAAGTAGCCTCCGAGCACGACATTATCATCAATGCGGGCACAACTGCCGAGGTTGCAGCACCCTCAGCCCTTCTCAAAGGTTTAGCGCAGCGGAAGAAGGCCTCCGGAAGGGACGTCTATTCCATCCACACCTCTGGCGCCTCCAGCGTCGGCGACCAGCCCATCACCGGAAAATACGTAGAAAAGCCCGGTCCACGCGTCTTTAACGATATCAAAGACGACATCTACGCGTATGAGAAGGTGCGTAATGAGACGCAACGATACAATCAACGGGACGTCGACATCGCTGCATAGATAAAGGGGAGGAATACGGGGTCAAGACTTTCATCATCAAGCCGCCCCTCATCTTTGGCCAGGGATCTGGGCATTTCAACAAGCTCACCGCGCAGGTTCCGGCGTGGATCAGGACTTCCATCAAGTTGGGCCACTCTTTTGTGATTGGTAATGGTCAGGGAGTGTGGGATTATGTTCACATTGACGATCTCGCTGTGCTGTATACCCTCGTCCTGGAGCGTGTCATTGACGGCGCGGCGGACATGCCGTTCGGCAAAAGAGCCATGATCTTCTGCGGCAATGGCAGGTTTAGCTGGGCTGACGTCGGAAGGGGGGTCGCGGATGCGCTGTACGAGGCTGGTAAAATCCAGACGAAGGAGGTCAAGAGCTTAGGTCTGGACGAGGTGGCGAAGGTTTCGGGGTTTCCTACGTTGGTCGTGGAGATGGGGCTGGCGAGCAATGCGATGGGGGAGGCGGCTTTTGCGAAGGAGCTTCTCGGATGGAGAGCCATGAGGGGGGAGAGGGAGTGGAAGGGGCATTTCGGCGAGGAGGCGAAGGCTGTATTGGGTGAGTAAGTGTGCTTCAGTGTCACCACTCAGAATGACTGCGAGATCTGCGCCTCACTGGCATAAGCTCTTCACCATAAACCTCAGCGAGAAGGCCTGTTTAACCCAACGGAATGTATGCATAGAAAGGCTAAGCTGTCGAGCACAAGTCATGGATCTCATATCTACACATTTCCGAAAATGTTGTTTCAAGTACTCTTCACTTCTTCAACGCCTTCTCCGGATCCTTCTCAAAAGCCTTACACCACTTGACCCACTCCCTCCCGCCTTTCCCCATTACCGCCCTCAAGTCTTCCTTCACCTCACTCGTCTCCCACGCCTCATCCTCCCAATTCCTACCCTCCCCGCCCGTCTGGCTCGGACTCCACCCAATCGCCTCCAACACCTCGCTCTCGGTCGGACTCACACTCGCCCTGAACATCTTCGCGTCCCGCTGATGACACTGCGCCGCCAGATACTGCCTCAGCACCTCCAGCCTCGGCGACGGCCTGAACGTAAGTTTGAGCTGATCCTCCTCATGCTTCCCGTCGCTGCTGCTACTCGTCAACCTCTTGGTCGTCGACCTCGCCGTCTTGGCGCCCCTGATGGAGCTCGCCATCCACACGGCGTCGATCTCGGCCAGGCCGCCAAAGGGCCAGACGAAGGTGAGCAGGATGTCGATTGCGAAGCCGACGGGGAGGAGGCCCGTGGCGATAACGGCGTCCTTTTGCGCCTTTGATTTGGAGCGGAGCATGCTGTTGACGAACTCCTCGCGGATCTGGTCTTCGGTGCCGGGGATGGAGTGCGGGTGCACCATGATCATCTCGGAGAGGCCGACGGTCTTTTTGGTCGTGGCATCTTCTTCGACTTCGTCGTCTGAGTGGCTTCCTCTTTTACCTGATGAGGTGGCGGGCTTTCTGTTGTTGTGGTTGTCGTCGTCGCTCGTCGCGCCGATGCGGTTGAGGAATTCGAGGTTCGAGGATACGGTCTGCGACATCGCCCAGCTGATGCCCTTGGTCGCTTTGCTCTTGACGCCCTTCCAGCTTGCGGTTTTGGCGGTGCTGGTCTTGGCTTCGCGGACTTCTTCTTGCCATTTGCGTTGGAGCTTGTGGATCTTGTTCTCCTTTTCGCCTTCGGCTGGTTTGGAGAGGGGCGGCGGGGGCGGGGTGTAGATGAGGAAGCGGTCTGGGATGTTTTCGGGTGGTACGCCTTTGAGCTGAGGTTTGGGGAAGGGTACCAGGTATGCGATGAGTTTGTGCGGGTCACGTGTGTAGTGGACTGGATTCGAGGGGTCGTCGTCTTTGTAGTCGCGATATCTTCGAGGAGGAAGTGCTGGCCCAGATCCCTCTCCTCCTGTCGAGTGTGCATGCTGCTGGCCGGCTGGGTAATCGTGCTTCTCTGACGCAGAATGTCCTGCGTATTCTGCTGGATTATATGCTGGTGGCGCGTCTGAGATGCCAGCGTCGGCAGTTACTTGGTGATTCACAGGTGGAGGTGGATATTGTCCATCTGATGGCAGTGCTCCGGACATTGCGTTGCTGGGTTGCTGGTCTTGTGGGGGATAGTAGCCTCCCGTTGGCGGTTGGGTATTCAGGTTCATCGTGAGGATGGATTGTATGCACTGGGTATCACTGGTTCAACAACGAAAGCGAAATGAAGAGTTGAGATTGAATTCTGAAGACAATGACTGATACTTATCCAACGTTGCGTTGACCGGGCGGAGTCCCCCGGCAGCAATGAGTTCACGCTATCCACACAACTACAGACGCGTGCGTCCTGTTGCTGCGGATTTCGCAAAGCCATCAAGTCGACGCAGGTAAGCTGTGGCGCAAGCGAGTACGCAAGACGTCAAGCTTCGGCAAAGCCGCAAACAGCTCCGGTTGGCAATGCTTGATGTGGGAAAGTGGCTGTGTTGATTAAAAAGCTGCACCATGATCACGTGAGCTACCTGCGCGGCGTGGGCGAAAGATCGTTTCGTAAAGCCAGGCTGAGAGGAGCGAGAACGCTAGTACAGTTTGGTGCAGCCTACATTTTGCTATCAATGACCTGATGGAATTATATATTACGTGTACGAGTTTGTGCCTGTCACGTGATATCTTTCACAGAGTGATCTTCCATGACTGTTACTCATCAACTCATTGGCAATTAGATACTTATAGTGAATAAAAACAATAGAAGAATTATCGGCATCTAAGTGATGTCTGTGTCAAGACGCCTGAAATGGTCCGTCCCGCAATGCACTGCCTTGTGCTGTCGCAATTGACCTATGCTCCCGCTCTGGTGCTTCGTACTCATTCCAGTCTGATCCTCCTAACAACCTGTCAATTGCATTGTATCAACTCCCCCAAACTATAGATAACTCTACAAAGCAGCAGCAGCAACCCCCAACACGCCCGCCAGTGCCGCAAGACCTCCAACCGCGTTCGAAGGCGCCGCCATCGCTGTTGAGACCATCTCCGGCCCGCTGCTTGTGCTTGAGTCCCCCCTCGCATCTTCAGCCGCTCCCCCGCTAGACCGCATGCGGGTAGTAGCGGCTCCCGACGATGCGCCCGAAGGTATCGCACTCGCAGGTGTTGTTTGTATGGTCATGACACCACCAGTGACACCGGCAGTGGCACTGATCGGTGCTGTCGTAACAACGACGGGCGAGGTCTGATTGGTCGCAACGTTGCCAATAACCCCGGCAGTCTCATTGATGGGCGCGGTTGTGACGACAGTCGGCGAAGGCGCGCTGTAGATGGTGCGGTCGGAACGGACGCTGGCGAGTGAGGAGGCGATGGAGGAGAGGTAGGAGGAGTCAAGTGGGGCGGTGAGACTGGAGATGATGGCGGAGGCGCTGGGGTCGATGGTCTGAATTGTGATAGGATTTGTACTGTGGAGGTGTGAGGACGTTGTTTTGCGAATGGGATATTATTGCGAGGTTTACACTTGGCGCTCTTGATTCTGTGAAGCATATGCGCCGCTTAAGAGCAGGCTGGAGAGGATGAGTGGTAGCATATTGTATGGAAATTTAGATCCTCCTGTTGACGATGATGATGCTACGATCAGTACTTGTAGGTTTGCGTGGAGTGAGAAGAATCGGGAAACGAAATGGATACTCGAAAGTAGAGGAAAGAAGAGGTGACTAGCAGCCTCACAAACTGTTATACGCCTACGCAAATGCGGAGATGGCAGGCTATGTACTGTAAGACACCTCAGCAACCCAGGATGCTCTATCGCGTCCCCAAGGTTGAGCGCGGAACGAGCGATAAGCCCGCGACCTACCTATTCCGGCAGCTGCTTGAGGTTTTGAGTTGTGAACGATGTCTTCTGAACTTGTGATATTACGGAAGGTCGTTCTTGCGCATTAATGTGATTGGGGAAGCGCCGGCGACATGGAACGACGCCACAACCGCTCGGAGAGTGAGGGTAGAGCTAAGGAGATTGTCACGTGGGTGATTGCTCGCCATGGTCGAAGCTGCACGACGTCCTTATATTCACGTCGAAATTCCGGGACGACGGACTGCATCTTGCATCTACAAACCACGATGCAACAATGTCAACATTGCGATGACGAGCGAATCGTCGCAGGCATAGGGTCCCATGTCGCGTGCAGGCGATAGGTACACGATGACAGAGAGAGGTGAAGAACGCCACGCTCCTGTCCCCGTCACGAAGGATGACGAAGGTTTGTCTGTTTGTACGACTTCTCATGGCAGCACAAAGACATCGCTCGCGTCTACTGTAATCACTTAGCCTCATCTCTGCAACGAGCCGCAAGCCTCGACATCAAACAACCTACGTCTATAACAGTCAGCAACACTCTCGATAGGATCCGCATCAGGTAAGCCGTCGCTCACAGCTCTCATTGGCCAGCTAGCCCCCACCACGCTCCGTGGGGGATGCTACTGTTGTATGACGTTTTTGGCGGGGCAAGCCAGCACTCGAGCTCAACGCTTCCAAAATTCTGGCCCAGGGTTCAATTTCACTATCATTTTTATACTATTGAGTATTCCTCTGCCAATTCATACTGTTTAATCTCGCAATCAAATCTTCACAATGTCTCAAGCTCGCCAGGGTTCAGTGCATCAAGCGTTTCATGGTACTCATGGCGGTACTCACCATATCACGCAGCAGTTCCGCCAAATGTCTACAGACCCCCGCAATGAGGTGCATCCCTACGTCGAGCACTATATCGGCGTCGACGTGGGTACCGGAAGCGCGCGAGCATGCATCATGAACGAGAAGGGAGACATTGTCGGCCTGGC
>Ga0068631_100961_pt1 | contig 10887 bp, 6 predicted proteins | sample InSIn5gowninarea_2_FD_77434 | JGI IMG/M metagenome (GOLD analysis project Ga0068631, IMG submission 77434) | Clean room microbial communities from NASA Spacecraft Assembly Facility at Jet Propulsion Laboratory, Pasadena, California, USA -... ...
ATTATAGTTTTTCATCTTTAGTTATACATTTTATTGTACTATTTTCATGCAGCTAATGATGTGCATTACTATCTATATACCACCAAATGCATGGATTCCTCAAAAATAAAAATAAAAGAGAAGAAGAAAAGGAAAAAAAGATAGTTGACAGTATAATGTCTATGAACCATGGACATAAAATGCTAGGTCATCGATGATGAACGATATGGCTAGTGAGAGTTCACTCACTTAAAATATAACTGATGATACAACTATAAGCAAGATGTGGATATTGATTCATCATCAATGGATGATACAACTTACTATGTATCCACATGATTTTTCTTTGAACCATACAAAGCATAATATCTTCGAGTCATAGATATAAAATGTATGACCATTGATGGCCATCGATATGGCTAGTGAGAGTTCAATCACTTAAAAGACAAACTGAAGATGTAGCCATAAGTAGATTATTGATATTGACCCATCATTAATGGATGATGTAGCTCACTATGTATCCAAAATATTTTCATGTAAGGTATATCTAACACCCTTTTGCAGGTATCTACATCGTGAGAAGAAAGGAAAACATTGCAAAAATCACATCGTCAATGACATGCTCATTGTTACTATGCCATCAATGCCATCCACATAAATGGAATTTCATCATAGATAAAGTGATCTCTTTTGTATCAAGGTATGGATGTAAGTGCATCAATTTCCTTAATAACAAAAATGACAAAATGACCAGATTCATAATTGAGAAGTGCAATGGGAAAAACAACATCATCTATTTCAGATATTGGACGTGGGATTGTAATACTACCTACTAGAAGAGTTCCTTCCATGAAAAATATTTCAAAAAGGGAAAGAGATACAATTCTTTAGATTTTATCTTGGCTACACCATCTAAGGAGATTTCTTGGGGAAACCAAGCCAAAAGGGGGTAGCAAAGGACCCTCATCATCATCATCAAATGGAAATGCAGATAAAGAGTTCAAAGTTCTCAAAATGTTTCTTCTATAATTCTTCTTTGGACATGTAATTTCATTGCTTCAATCACACCTCCGTAGAGGGGCAGAATGTAGATACCTAGAAATGAATTATTATTTATTAAATAATTCATTTTGTAAAATCAATGATATTTATTATAAAAGGGGGTTAAAATATACACCCAAGGTTATGTAATAAATGTAAGGGGACATTGTACATTGTAAAAGGTATAAAATATCAAGAAAGACACCTTAAATAATGTAATGTTCAATGATCCCAAGAAAGACACATTGTACATGAGAGGAGATCATGCAAAGACATCAAAAATTCCAAGAGAGATACCAAAACATGCAAGATCATTTTATCCTACCAAAAATGGTGTTTTGTAATGCCACCTCTGCAAATATTTGTTAAACCCTTTGTCTCACTTTCACATACTTTTTACTTTATCTGTAGATCTACTTATCCCATGTAGCTAACAATGTGCCATCTTAGGCCATTGGTGACATGCGTGTCTTATTCTACATTGTGGTGATTTATGGATGGTTACTATTATTTCATATTCATGTGATTACAATGAAGGTACATTAATTATCATTATTCTTTTAATTCCATATTTCTCATATATGCTTTAATTAAATATTGTAGATAAATAATACATTGATTTATCATTTATGCATTATTTGATGTCTACATATATCATAGGTACTGCAGTATGAAACGGTGGAGGGGGAATGATAATTGTAGTATTTTATTTTGTATGTTCCATTATATTTTTAGAGAATTATCCTTCTTTAAAGGTGGGCAATTGTTATCTAGGATTAAAAAACTTTAAAAGGTCCTATTTTATTATTCCTATTACGAATGATGTTATGCAATGTGATTGAGACATACCATTCTCTTTCATTTCAAGAAATCAATATAATATTTTCTCTATCAAATTTGATAAATTTTGAATATTTTATGCCATTCTCTTCTTGATTCCATTTGAGAATTGGTTGTGTAGCTTAGGTAAGTAGTCTATCTACTTCTTCTTCGTAATATTTCTTCTTATCTATGGGAGTACAGTGAACTGGTTTCTTATTCTTGAACTTAAATATTCCTATTTTAGTTGTATAGTAATTTTGTATTTTTTGAAGTATCAATTTGTAGTATTAGATATTTTTAGGAATACTCTTGTTTGCTAAAGCCTGATCATCAACTGAATGAAGAAATGTTTTTATGATCATGTTATCTTCTTCTGACCAATCTGGACATGGTGTGTCATTCTTTTCTATAAGCTTATTTATTTCTTCATATTTTGCAGGATCATCTTGTTCATATTCATCCTCAACAAATATATTTATATCATCATCAAAGTCTGGAACCTATTCTTCCTATCTATTTTGTTCAACCTACATGACAAGACCATTTTCATCATTAACTAGAATTGGATTATCAACCCAAGCTTCCTAATAAAGAAAATCTTATAATTTAGTAGGATGAGAAATCTTTTTATTGATACTATTGATTAGGTCAATAATCTCTTGCTAATTTTCCTAAGCTACATCCTTCACAAATATCATTGGAGGAACTAGAGCTGCTATCTCTATTTGAGGCTCAACGCTTGCATTGATGTGAGCACAAATATGTTGATATGTGTTTTGGTACACCTAGCTTTTACCTGTAAATGAACTAAAAGCATATACATATTTATTATATGATAAACCTAAGCTAATTAATTTAGATAAACATACATGAATAAGGGAATTCAATAATACAATAACAGAATAATGAAATTACATTGATGTTAATATGTAAAATGCAACTACACACACTAAAGAGAAATGAATTGAGAGAAATATAAATACCTATGTTTCCTTACCTATGTTTATATCAAGGATATGATGGAAAAACTTATCAAAGAGTGATGACCTTGCTATGCAAACCCCAAGGCTGACTTAAAAAGAAACACCAACACGAGTGCTAGTATCAAAGAGCTTAGCATATATGCTAATGATCCTAAAGAATGAGGTTCACCAACAAGGATTGATGATATTAGATAATATGGCAAGTTGAATTGAGCATATGATTACATATGCGAATAAAAGATATTCTCTCGAGTGGTAACAAGATTCCAAAATCAATAGGCAGCATTTAGAAATACCCAAGAGTAGGGTACCAACTATCACTATGTAATCTTGACGTTCTTTTCCTAGGTTAAAGTTACTTACATTTGTATCAAGTGTGATTCACCATTTGAACCCCTATGTAAAGGTAGTAGTCATCCCAGTGTACCTAACATAAATTATAAGAACACAACATGAGAAATATGTGATAATAAGGTAAAATATGATTAAAACATGTATGTAAGTTGTACCTAAGTGGGACCATGTTAAGAGGACCACTTTTAGGTGTCAACACCTATATTCTTCCTTCACTTTTTGGCATTCTAGAAATTTATATACATAACCAATTATATGCCTTTTCATTCTCAACCAATAGAATTATTTTTTCAAGTTTTATCTCATCTTTATTCCTCTAAGGTGAGCATAATAAGGGGTATGGTATGATTTAAAAAGTATTATATTTATCATATATCCCATATTTACTTTATTTCCTTCCTTAGGAATCAACACTCTATCTTTGTAACAAATATTATCTTCTTTTTGATTGAAATCTTTTACCTTGATTGGATTCTCTATAAGTTCTCTTTCAATCTATTTATATTGATAATATTGAGCTTGAAGTTGATAGATTCTATCAATATGGTCTATGTGACCTAAGATTAGGGTTTCAATATGATTTCTATGGTTTAATGCATCTACTACCTTATTCTCTTTTCCCTTAATGTAATTATTAAAAAAGTCATATTCAAAAATGAGTTCCATCCATCTTCATTATCGATCATTCAAATATATTTTAGTGAAGATATATCTAAGAATTTTATGGTATTATCTAATCTCAAAAGGCTTCCCTAAAAAGATAATATTTCCAAACCTTCAAATTATGAACCATGACTATATACTTCAATTCATGAGTTGCATACCTTCCTTCATGATCTTTAAGTTTTATGGATTTATAGGAAACCATTGCACCATATTGCATCAATACTCTTCCTAAACCTTCCTTAGAAGCATGATCTATACACATTACAAAATATCCATAAGGGTTTGATATTCTAAGTATAGGTGTGATGGTAAGCCTTTGCTTGAGTGTGGAAAAATCATTTTTGAATTTTTTTGTCCATAAAAATATGCTTTCCTTCTTCTACAATTGGGTAATGAGATAAGCGATTTTAGAGAAGTTATCCAAAAAACATATGCAATAACCTATTAAACACATAAATCTTATGATTCCACTTACATTATTTGGAATGGGCCAATTCATTATAGCTTAAATATTCTTTGGATCTACTACAATTCCTTCTTTAGAGATAATATACCCTGTGTTGTACTTGAAGCACATAAAACTCACATTTGGACTACTTGGCACATAAGTGATTTTTTCTTAAAATTTTCATTACTATGCTAAAGTGTTTTTTATGTTCTTATTCTATTTGTAAATATATCAATATATCATCTATAAATACCAAAACCAATTTATTGAGGTATTCTCTAAATACACTATTCACCATATTCATAAAATATGTTGGGGCATTTGTAAGATCAAAGGGTAAAACTATAAACTCATAGTGTCCATATCAAGTTTTGAAAGCAATTTTATAGGTATCTAAATATTTAATCCTCAAATGATGGTAACTTTATCTTAGATCCAACTTGGATAATATACATGCTCTCTTAAGTTGATGAAAGAGATCATCTATACTATGAATAGAAATGAAACTATCTATAGTACTACTATAAAAGTATGTTAACATTTGTACCAAAGGTCTTACCTCAAATTATCAATGGTGTTTCTTAATTATCTAAAGGTCATTTTTCCTATTTTTGCATATATATTATGATTTTTTTCTTTATTTTGAGAATTGAAATGGTTTGGACACTTTCTAGTAAAGTGAGCTCCATCATACCAAATCTAGGATCCTTATGTCCCTTCAATACATAGTTACCATATTGAGGCTGCTGCTACTAACATTCTTCACTTTGATTATTATTATTGTTATTTTTTATGAAATTTTACCTTCTTCAAAATCCCAATTTATGGTTTATTAAACTTTTGATTTTCTAGAGGTCCACTTTTTTATTTCTTGAACTTGTTATTAGTTTTATTATCATTATTTGTAGGGGCCTTTCCGGTTTTTGCATCCTTTCCATCTTGACTAGGTTATACAAAATTCTTGGGATTTTTCTTGAACCTAAAATTATCTTTACCTTTCTTGGATAATTCAAAATACTTTTGAAGTGTTTTAGGTGCCAACATATTTACAATAGTATAAATATCATGTTCTAAACTGCCAACAAACTTGTGCACCTTTTTTATTTGTAATATTTTCTAGTTTAGCTTTATATTTTAGTAATTTGACAAAAGCATAGTGCTATTCATCCACCGTTCAGCCTCTCAAACAGATTCTATTAATCTCACCAAACTTTTCTTACAAATTGTTTTTAGATACATACATCCTTATAAAAAATTTCTTAAAGTACTCCCAAGGTACATTCTTGGCCTCAAATTCCTTTTCAAAAAGAATACCTTCCTACCATTTTTAAGCAAATCCTCCATGAAAAAATTACAAACAATATATTGAACAATCTTTTGTGTCTTAGATATCTTTTTCTAAATGGATTTAATTTTTTTTTTTTAATTTAGGTCCAATTATGCTTAACGAACATGATGGGGTATGGTCTTGAAACTGTATTTTTTAAATAATGGGTTTCATATTTATATAATAAATTTTATTTTTTTAGAATGATGAAAAACATATTATATGTACACAATATTCATACAATTGTTCACAAGTTATAAAAAATAAATTAAAAATGATAAGTTAAGATCAAATTATGCTTGACTGACATAAGCACTTTTCGAAAAGACAATTAAGGAAAATAAAATATTAATAAAAAACATATATTCATGAAAAAATTACAAAACCATATCCTACACAATCTTTAGTATCATAGGTATCTTTACCCAAAAAGATTTAAAAAAATATTTTTATTCATGTCCAATTATGCTTGCCAAATACAATGGGGTATGGTCATGAAACTATATTTTTTAAATAATGGTTTGTAAATATGCTTATCAAATATTAATTTTTATCATCTAGGTATTAGAATAAATTATATATTTTAAAACTAGACTTCAAGAACTACATTTTTACTGAAGTGACATTTTTCAAGATTCAGACTATAAGAGCTTCAAATTTTTAGATCAAGTGTGCTCAAACTTGAAAAATAAGGAAAACACTTCCACTTTTTGGCCAAAAGTGAGATCTTCTTGCACTTACCCATATATATATATATATATATAGACTCACAACTACATCCTCCCACCCTTGGGATCCATACTCTTAGTTTCAACAACTACATCATGTCTACAACTACCTACACAACCTGAGGTACTAGAAGAAGATTATGCGAAAGAATCAATAATAGAATAATTCAAATAATTAGATATTTATTTATATTTTTTTTATGTCACATCAAATTTTCTATTCATATATGATAATTCTTGGTTCTATTTTATCAAATCTTATATGACCATCCATGAAATATTAGGTGGGGGCATATCCTATCGAGCCTCCAAGGATTCCTTCTCCTATGTAAGTTGAGAAACCTACCTTGTAACTCTATCATTTGAGAAAAATTCAAGTAACCTCATATTTAAATACCCTCAATCTATCTAGAGAATCATCTAGCTTGATCACCTTAGGCCTCAAATCCTCAACACCTTAAATAATTATGTATGTTGTATTACTAAATTGAGATACAAATATTAAAAAATGAAAAATATTCTAATATGATAACAAAAATATGAAAGTGTTGTTGTATTATGACATTAAGAAAGAACCAATAGAATAATATGATGGACACCCAAGTATCAAATTAAGGTCAAGGAACCTCTTTCTAGACTAGGGGAAATCTTAGGTGGATTGGGAGAAGTTATATGAGAGGTGGGTATAACATCCATATACTCCTCATTGAAAGTATCATCCCTGAAAGACATATAATCAACCTTCACATAATCAAAATTTTGTGTAAATGATATCATATGTTATCTTGGTTGATATTGGTTTGTTGATCATTCAAGTAAATATGGAATACATTATTTATTAGGTACAATTGATAGTTAGTATCACATTATGATTCCTAGAAGTGATAGATCAATGAGTGATCCATTGCATTTGATCATAGCCTCAATAGTTATGACCTAATTAGATGTATCAGATGATACATGCTTGGTTGATCCTTGTTTAATATTTGGAGTGAAATTTTGAGGTATCATGGTGGATTATTTTCCTTCACAAGAGGTGTTCCTATACTTATTTATTTGTACTATATAATAGGGCTTCTCTCGAAAGCATTTAACTAGCTCATGGATAATCACAAAAGCAAGTAGTTGGGATATTTTATTCTCAGTATTGAGGGTAGAAGATTATATAAATAAATTAATTTAATTCTAAGTGATTCCATTTTTTTGAATCACAACATCACTTTTTATGTTCCCAGATAATGACTGAGTGAGTTGGGGAATTATTATGGAGTTATTGCACTTTTTATTGCATGGTATTATCATTTTAATTTCTAGATTATAGAAAGAATGATTCTTAAAATATTTTGAGAGCTTGTCACATTTTTAATTTAATTATATTATGAATTATGTTATCATTGCATGATAAGATTGGTGTTGGCTATATTTTATCAGATGTTGCATTCTTGATATGGTGACTTCATGCTTTTAATTCTTGAATCACAAAAAATAATATAAAGACTCCATAAGACTATGAAAAGGTATTGTGAAGATTCAAGGGATCATAATAGGTTATTATGAATGCTCAAGAAGATTCAAAAGATATGAAAAAGGTTTGATAATAAGAATTAAGTTAGTACTTGGTCATTGGAGAACAAAATTATTGATCTTGATTATATCTTGGGGAATCTCATTTTCAAATATTATGAATATATTGTAGATATTTTTTAAATATAGTATGTTAAATCAAATGACTTGTTCTTGGGCATGGTTATTTTTATTTTAGTGTGCAATGGCTAGTTTTAACCTATTTTTAAGTTTTAGTCTTAGATATATGTATGAATTTGGTTTTGTAAAATAGTTAGTTTTTTAGGAGATAGATGCAATTATGTTTCTAGTTATTACTATTAGATGTAGTATATTATGGAATTTTGGGCTATAAATATATCTCTATCAATGTCAACAAAGAGGGGAACTCTTTAAGAATAAGAGAATTAGTTCATATATTTCACCATACAAAAAAAAGGGAAGATTACTCATTTTTTTCCCCTTTTGTAATAAAAGATCAATATTTTAGTTTGAAATTGAATGTGGTTGTGTTTGCCCTTTTATCTCAATGCTTGTATTCTATGATACTTTCCTATGTCTGAAAAGGTGGTAGTTCAGGTGTTAGTGGATGTGAGCACCTATTATCTTATTATTTATATACTTCTTCTATATGGTTACGAGTTGGGTGTCCTTCCTATGGTTATGTTTTGATCAACTAGAAGCCTGAGTTGGCCTTGAGCTCTATAAATTTTTTTCATGCATCATTATATTTTCCTTATTATTTTCATGCATATTTTAACCTCATATCAAAGGATCTCCATGCTAAATGGAGTAGGAAATGTCCTATAAAATTGGAGGTTGGCTTGGGTGAAACCAACCCATCCAAGAACTCATTAGTTTTATTAAATGATCACTTGTGCATATTAAACTATCTAGATAAACACAAACTCATAGAATCTAAGAGGGATATCCTCAATCATATCCCAACAAGCATTGTACCCATCCATAAGTAATGTAACATTAGTTTTACCAATAGAATCATGTGGATAATTAGCCATAGGATCCATCAAGTTACAATCCTAAGTAGGCATAGGATAAGATACCTTTGGTGCATCTCTTTCCATACTAGTATCAAAGTAATACATCATCGATTCTAGAAGGCCTTGTGTAAGGATAAAATCCCTCAACACATATATGGTATAGTAAGGCTCTATAATTTTTCTTCATATCTAAATGAAACAATAGCACCTAATTCAAGCAAGGTGAAATCTATCCAAATTAAAAAAAATTCTTATAAGGATACCAAATGATATCCTAAGTGCATAATGGATTTATCTCCCTGCTCTTGGTCTTAATATCATTTTATGAATAGTATAATTTACTCTCCTAGGTTTGGAAATACCATGTTAGGTCATTCTCATTGCTACACTCATGGTATAGTTTTAGAAGATGAATAATTGTAATATTTTCATACACCCATACCTATAGGAGAATTTCATGGGTGATGGTATAGTCATATTTTTCAACCATAAAATTTTTTTATATATCATAGTAAAGTGATTCTAAGATGGTAAGTCCCTAAAAAAACTTAGATCTATTTCAAAAAATCCCATTCTTAATCCACATAAGGCCACATAAAAATATGATATTGTACTTAGTTGGATGTTTCAAGATTACAATAATAGAAACCATAGTCAATTGAATATTTCAACTAAAAGGTCCCCCCTATCAATTTCTATGAAGACAACACACTCTCTTCTCATAGTCATAGTTTCTCAAACCTATCAACCACAAAGAGAGACTCTTAAGCTCACCCAAATTGCTACCAGTTTTAAAAAAAATAATTAATGCATGATTATATAAATGAAAATAAAAATATAAAAAATTATAAGTCTAAGTGATGCAAAATACTCTTTACCATGTGCTCTATTGGTAGTATTCGTAATAGCTTCATGATGTATCCTTGAAATCTAGCTAAGAAACACATTCGGTAATGAAAATTGATGAGATTGGGTTTCATCATGGTATAAGATAGCTAATAACAAACCCAATCAATATCAAAACACTTATTTACCATCCACCTCAGCTCAACAAATTCTCCACCTCATCTAAATTCGCAACTAATAGGTTGAAAGGTAAAAAGTAAAATGAGAAGAGTAAAAACCCTAGCCCCCCTTTTAAAAACCTATCATATGATTTATTTATTTAATTTTATAAATTTTATTTATAAAATAATAACTATAAATAAATTCTTTTAATAAATTACTATGTATAATTTATCACCAAATATTATTTTCCCTATCAAATTTTAATCATAAAATTATGGGCAAAGTTTTAAAAATAAATTATCATAAAATAATGACATCAATACCCTTAATTAATGAGGTAAAGTTTTGATGATGTACTTACTATAATAAGTTTTGATTATGTACTTCCATGTATCTTGTTGAGATTCCTCCTTTTGTTCCTAATCCTAAAACAATTCTGGGTCTTTTTTTTCTTTCCTCGGACTTATAATGGATTTAGTCATACCCTTTGTAGTCCATGCAAGGGGGCTAACCATATGTTAGAAAACCATATTACTATAAAATATTTCCTTCTCCTCCTTTTCTATCAAGTAAGCTACCTCAATATACATATTTGTATTCAATATTTCATTTCCATCCTTCTTATCAACCTTCTCCTTCTAGGTTGGAGGGGAAGCAAGGGAATTTATAGGGGGATATTTACCCTCACAAATATTTTCCTCTTAAAATTTCTTATATACTTATTTCACTAGCTCTTTGTGTGTTACATGTGGTATTTCCTCAGCTTCCTTCATCTTCTCTTCTTAGGGATACATTTTTACTACCTCTACCTATGTTTTCTATGTCCTACCCTCAACTTCATCCAGAGATATAGGGGTTTCCTTTTCACCTCAAAGGTTCTATATTATGAAATATAAAGTTTAGAGGCCACCTTATACTATAAATTATTTTTCTAAGAATAAGTTTCCCTCTAGCTTCCACTGAGTTC
>Ga0068631_100966_pt1 | contig 10866 bp, 11 predicted proteins | sample InSIn5gowninarea_2_FD_77434 | JGI IMG/M metagenome (GOLD analysis project Ga0068631, IMG submission 77434) | Clean room microbial communities from NASA Spacecraft Assembly Facility at Jet Propulsion Laboratory, Pasadena, California, USA -... ...
ATTTGAGGATAGAAAATGTATGATTTTTGATAAAAATAAAGGGCATAAGCATGTCATCACTATTCCCATGATAAGGAATATATTGTTTCCTCTTAGATTTGGTGAACAAAGATCTAATTTTGAAGGGGTATTTGTAAGTCCAAGCATCTTTACGAAATTCTCAAAATTTTCTCATCCAAGCACTTTGGTAAATATGTTTCTAGTTTGCTCATCAATAGAACAATATTTCAATTAAATTATCTTAACCTCTACATGATGTAAAATCAAATAATATTTTATATTTAGGGTTGGTGCAAGAAGATGAGTCCCACTTGAGGGGAAGTCTTGCAGGGACTTAGTTTTTTTAATGCAATGTTGAGATCCTACCTCCCCTCCTTGGATCCCAATCTGGATCGAGATCCCTAAGAATGAACAGGATCCCAAGGTGAAAATTTAAAATTTATACCCACCCTTTTGGCTTAGAGTTTGGTTCGATGAACCGACCTTTGGCCTTATAGCTATAACTACAAGCTCATAATAATGGTAATGGAGAATACCAGCTTTGGGCATATTTTTGACGAGTTTTTTTGAAAAATTTTCACAAAAATCAAGGAAAATACTACCACTTCTTTTTACCATTTTTGGGATCCATATTCTTGCACTTACCCTTGATGTGTTTTTTTTAATTCAAAAAATTTAGGTTTCTTGGCCAATTTTATTACAGAAGTATTCTTAATCAAAATTGGAGTTGGATGGACCTTATTCTCCTACAAATCTTCTAGTATATTCCTGAACCACATAATATCCTTTGTTGCCTCTACAATAACTACATATTTTTCCTATGTAGTGTAATTTGTTGAAATGGATATTTTTATAACCTCAAAGAGGTAGTTATTGATCCAAGACATATGAGATATCCTAAAGTAGAAATTCCATTCTCATGATCACCCTTGAAGTTTGAATTTGAATTTTTAATTAATTTGAAGTCTCCCACCTTTGAATATGTAATCCCAAAATCTTATGTTCCTTTCAAATATCTAAGGACTTTCTTTGTTGCTACTCAATGTACTTCACATGGTTTTTGCATAAATTGAGAAAGTATACCAATATCAAATAAAATATCTAGTCTAGTTATGTTAAATAAATGAGACTTATTACAAGTTCTCCATATTTTATAGCATCCTCAAACTGATTCGACCTTTTAATTGATTTCAAATTTAAATTTTATTCCATTAGAGGTGAAATAAGATTATAATCTACAATGGAAAATCTATTCAACAGTTATCCAATGTACTTTCTTTGGGAATTTAATATGTACCATGAAGTTTGATTCACTTCAACACCTAAGTAGTATTGAATATGTCTCATATCTATCATTTCAAAACTATTCTTCAACTCTTATTTCATGGATGCAATGTATCCTTCATTATTCCCTATTATCAAAAGATCATCTACATATGCCATAAGATATACAATAATTTTATCAATTTTCTTTACAAATAATGTTGTATCATTAAGGTTAAAGTACTTGAAATTAATTTTCAGAAGAATAGGCCTTTCATACCATGTGTGAGGAGTTTACTTGAGGCCATACAAATACTTGATGAGATTTCATATATTATGTTCTTAAACCTTCATTACAAATACTTATAGTTATATCATGTATACATTTTCTTTCAAATCACCATTCAGGAATGCAGTCTTCATTTCCATTTGATGAACTTTCCACCCATACTGAACTAACATAGAAAAAAATGAATGGTAACTCCTTCTTAGTTGTAGGAGTTAAAATTTCATCATAATTAGTGCCTTCTTGATAGACCATTCATTAACTCTAAGATAAAAAATCTATTCAATATTGTAAACATGTATAAATACTCAAAATGACTCAACATATTCACCTTCAAGGATGACCTTTGAGTTGCACATGGATTGTTCATTATCTATTCCTTGTGAATCCTAATATTCTAATAATCTCTTACATCTAAATGTACTAAATATAGTAAATATGTATAATATATTACAAATACTATAATCCCTAAGGATTATGTGTCTAATAATCCCCCTTAATCCAAAGGGATATTTATAATTCCAAGAATGTTCTTGAACTTCTCAAAATTTCCCCATCCAAGAGCCTTGGTGAAGATGTCTACATCTTGGTCATCAGTGGAATAATGTTTCACCTAAATTATCTTGACCTCTATATTATGTATAATCAAATGATACTTTGTGTTAATGTACATTATTTGATCATGAAATGTAGAATTCCTGGTCAATTGTATTGCATAAGTATTATCAATTAAAAGTGGATTTGGATGCATTTGTTTCTATTTCAAATCTTTCAATATCTTCCTAAGCCATAAAATTTCTTTTATTGCCTCTAAACCAACTATATACTCTTCTTTTGTAGTGAAATCTATCAAAATGGATTGCTTTTACGACCTCCAAGAGATAATTATCGATCTAAGACTTATGACATATCCTAAAGTAGATACTCCATTCTCCTTATCTTCATCATAGTATGTATCTAAATATCCAATCAATTTGAAGTATCCCACCTTTGAATATTTGAGCTATAATTTTTATGTTCCCTTCAAATATCCAAGGACTCTCTTTGTTACATTCTAATATCCTTTATATAGTTTTTGTATAAACCTATAGAGAAATCTAATTGCAAATGAAATATTTGGTATAGTTGTGGTTAGATAAATGAGACTTCCTACAAGTTATCTATATTTTTTACAATCATTAAATTATTTTCCTTCAATATATATCAACTTCAAATTATGTTCCATTAGAGTATAAAGAGGATTACAATCTACCATGTCAAATGTACTCAACAACTCTCTAATGTACTTTATTTAGAAAATAAAAATGTACCTTAAATTTTGGGCAACTTCAACACCCAAGTAGTAGTGAAGATGTCCCATATTTATCATTTCAAATCCTTTCTTCAACTCTTATTTCACAGAAGCAATATAATTCTCATTGTTACCTATTATCAAAAGATCATCTTCATACATCACAAGATATATAACCAATTTTCCAATTCTCTTGGTAAATAAAGTTGAATCATTAAGATTAAAGTGCTTTAAATTGATGTTCAAGAGATGCTTGATAAGATTTTCATACCATGCATAAGGAGCTTGCTTAAATCTATACAAGGACTTGATCAGCTTGGATACTTTATATTTTTAACCCTTCCTGCAAATTCTTCTAGATATTTCATATACACATTCTCCTTTAAATCACTATTTAAGAAAGCAATCTTCACATCCATCTGATAAACTTTCTATCCATACTAAGTTGACATTGCTAACAAAGAATGAATGGTTTTTTTTCAAGGAGCCATTTCATTTGTACTTATTTCTATGCAAAACCCTTAGTCATAAGCTTTTCTTGATGTTTTTCAAGTGAGTCATTTGATTTGTACTTTTTTTTATCCACTTGTAACCTATTGGTTTGGTTCCATATGGAGGATCCACCAACTTCCATATCCCATTCGTGATAAGAGCATCATATTCTTTCTTTAGGGATTCTTTCAACACATCATGAGAAATAACTTCATCGAAGGAAGTTGGCTCAAAATTAGTATAAAAATTTAAGTTTTAATCAAATGAATATTCCATATCACGAACATCATTATCATCACTTGAATTTGAATCTTCTACCGCTCTATCTTCTTATTTAGATTAGTAGGAACTCCTAGTTCCCATTTCCCCCACTTCATCAGGATAAACACTTTCAAGTATTTTTGAGATCTAGTTTAGAATATTTTTTTATGGTTCAAGTTTCTCTAATGATCGAGGAGGTTCTACATTCCCATCAATACTAAACTTATCAATCCATTCAATCACATCATCTAATTGACCTTCTATTTTTTACTCTGATGAAGTGAAAGAATTTATAAGAGAAGGGGATACTTAAGGTGCTTGTTCTTTAGTAACAAGTGGTGTAAATTATAAATTTTGATATAATATAGGAATTCCCCCTCAAGATTTATAATGTCATAACCAACCTCAATATAGTGCTTTCCATGGGTAAACTTATCTAGGTGATCAAGTTGCCACTCAATAGTCATGTAACTCTTAAAGAAATCAAGAAAAATTGCATTCCTTAGAAAGAGGAACATATTTTTTTATCTCCTTGTAAAGCTAAAAACCCATGGTAGTATCTGAATACCCCAAAAAATGCATTTACGACTCTTGGTACCAAATTTGATTTTTGTTCCTTAGGAACTAAGGCATAATAAATGGAACCAAAAAACCAAAGATGTCTAACCAAAGAAAGAAAACCACACCACATTTCATAAGAAGTCATATTATTATTAATAACATAAGAATTAATAACATAAGAAGGAAATCTATTTTTAAAATATATTGCATAATGAACTACATCACCCCAAACTATCAATTTCACATTCTTAAAAATAATATTGCATGGACCATAATCACCATTGTTCTATTCATCCTTCCTGTTACACCATTTTGTTATGGATTTTATGGAATAATAGTTTTATGTTTAATCCCATGTTGGCAAAGATAGTTCTTGAATTAATGAGAAGTACATTAACCCATGTTATCAAAATGAAGTGTGCTTATATGAGTGTTTTCTTCTTTTTAAATTTTAAAATGAAATTCTTTAAATTTTTGAAATGCACTAGAATTATTTTTAAACAAGTGAACCCAACACATCCAAGTATAATAAGAATCATGATATATTTATTTCCAAGAGAAAAATATCTAGGAAAATAACCACACAAATTAGAGTGTATGACTTCAATTCTTTCCATTATGAATTGATAAAAGGTTGTTTGGTGTGCTTCTCTAAGATACACACTTTACACGGTTCTATATTATTAGGAATAATAGATAAATCATTTGCATCATTCTTATTTATCAAATAAAGATAATCATAATTAAGGTGCCTAAATTTAGTATGCATAAGAGACTTGATGGAAGTGTGCCTTTTTCTTAATGAGTGAGAAATGCAAAATTCTCTAATCAAATAGAAGTTCCTTTCAGCTTGAGTAGCTTCTCATTCTCCCTTCCAATCACCATTAGCTTATTATTATAATATTTCCTTATATCCACCTTATCGTCAAACATGTGAATTGAATGCCCTTGTTGACATATTAGGACTAGAGACAATAAGTTCCTCCTTAATTCAGGAAGATAACGAACATCAACAAAATATGAAAACCTAGAAATTTGAGTCTTATAGTTCTAATCCCTAAAAGTTTACTGTAAATTTGGCAAAGTATATTGCACCATCAATGTTATTATTCAACTCCTCAAAGAAGTCTTCTAAAAGCTCATGTGAGATGTAGTACCATTATCAAGAAACCATAAATCTTCCTATGATGTGAATGAAGTATTTATTAAATCATCAAAACCAACATTACATTTAGCAATAAAAAATGAGCAGAATCATATTTCTTACTCTCTTCATCTTTATAATCCAATCTTGTCTTTGAATTTATCCCATGCAATCTGATAGTTTTTTTGCATCACATACTTTCCTATCACATCAAACATAATGAATATTAGATATTTCTCCTTTGTCTCCTTGATTATATCTACCTCTTTTCTTTATTATTCCTTCCTTGTCTACGCTTTTTAACCTCTCCGCTAGAAAAATCATAGGCATGATTCTTTTCTTTTTGGGTAACACACAATGTATCTCCAACATGTTGTACAATGTTTTTTCAAAATCTTTCTAATGCTTTGTAATTGTATCTACCAATGTGTCAAATGTGAGATCCTCCAATTAACCATTAACTTGAAATGAATAATTATAAAGATAATATGTTGGGTAGAGGGTCTTAATTAAGGTCGTAAGAGAAATATATATCTTCATAATTTTAAAATTTATGTCATGCATAATTATTTGTATTTTTTAAATCAACACTATGGGATCATTATCTTTCAAATATAGGTTGAAAAGCTTTAATTACAAATAAATTAGCTCTAATTTAGAATGCAAGTCATAGAAATCTTTCAACTTTCTTAATGCATGCCATGCATTAATCATGGAGTTGATATGTTTGTTAATTGCTTTACTAACCAAAGCAACACTTAAAGCATATGCTTTATTATTTTTATTGTTCCAAACCATAAGCTCCTTGGCATCAATTAGTTTAGTAGGTGGATTATCCCCATTACAAATACCCTCCCAAAATTCATTGAAAATGAGAGTATGTTTAACCTTTCTAGACCACTATGACTAATTTTCTTTACCAATTAAAAAACTCCAACAATGGACACAAGAGAATGCATTTTGAACAAAACTTCAAACTTTCAAAATTTAAAATTTATTTTTCCTAAAAAATCTTTAGCACTACACTTATCAAGTCTCAATACCATCATCCTAAAACTAATCTCAAATAATAGTCTTCAAATTTTGAACCCAAAATAAATAGATAGAAAATAAACAAGAATTATGCAAGTTATGGTAAAAAAAAACTTTAAAATTTTAAATGGCTTTAAAATGCACCAAAGACACCTCATAAGCTATGAAAAGAGCTAACTAGGCATGGATAGTTGACTAAGTTGGTTGATGCTAAGTTGACGGTCAAAAGGGCGATCAAACGATTAATAGAATTATCTCATAGGTATTGTTGTGATTGGACTAAGATGGAATTTAGGTGATTCCACCAAGGATTAGATATACTAGATATTACTAACAAGCAACGAGTGTCAACATAATCGACCTCTACGCATATGTAACAATTTGCATGGATAGTTAAAAAAAGTATTCAAACAATGAGCCTCATAAACACCATAATCCATGTTGGTAAGGGTTTCAAAGTCCATGCTAGGGGTTGCAATACTTCAAAAAATACAAGCTCCATTGGTTTGGGTGTGAGAAAGATAGGTTAGAATGCCAAATACTAGTTCCACTTGAACTGGAACACTTCATAGAGGGAACAAATGATTGTGCTAGCATTATGATATATGAAGTTGACATCATATATCATAATTCTCCCCCTTGAGGTTAAATTCATCATTAAAAGTTTGAAAAGAGATTATTTAGCTAAGTTCACTTCATCTTACTATGCTTTTCTTAATGTAATTAATCATTTATAACAAGGCATTAGTGGCTACAAAACGTCTAATCATTCAATGCCTTTTAAAAGTTGGTGTATAAAAATGTTTACCTAGTGTCATTTTATAAAATTATCCTTGGAATGAGCACTTTTCATAGACACAAGTTATCATTAAGATACATTATGTGGTTGTATGAAATGAAATTATACTTTCAATGAGCATTTATCATACATACAAGCAGACATTAAGATAAGTTATATAATTATATGATATGAAATTATTATTTTTATGAGTACTTTTCACACATACAATCTACTTTGTATGCCATTATACACAATCTATCTTAATAAATACATAAACCATCAAATGATAACTTGACTATTCCTATAAGTCAAGATTTACAAGCTACAATCCTTAAGCCATAAAAGCCAACTTGACTATTGAGAGAATAAGAAATAATTAAGCAAACAATAATATGATTCAATTAGTAAATTTGAGTACAATATATAGTACCTTAATGAGTAAGTGATATGACCTCATGGAGGTTACAAAATGGACTAAAAATGAATGCTATGGACTATTACACAATTCCATTCAAATCTGATAAAAAATAACTAAATGGAAGTTACAAATATGTTATGAGACACTCTCCCATTATCCTTGTGAAGTAACAGACCTTACAACATCGTGTAAGTAAGAAAAATGGATCAAAACATATTAAATATTTGTTACTACCAAAAACTCTAACAAAATACGCTAGGTCTCCAAAAATGTGGGGGTATTTTCAAAAACATGTAGGGTTGCAAAAATGCGACATTGTTTCCATATAAAGATGAAGCGCAAAGATGTTTCATTCTAGTGAATTTATAAAACTTAAATATCTAACATGCCCCCCCTTAAAGGTGATAGGGCTAACCAGGTAGTATCTTAGCTTTACAAACTGACATGTAGCAATGCCCTTGGTGAATAAGTTAGCTAGATTATTCTCTTTTTGGAAATAATGCAAATTGACAATCTTCTTCTCAACCATATCTTGGATGAAATGATGTTTTATATCAAAGCATTTCAATATTGAATGATTTAAAAGATTCTTGGCCAACTGAATAGCACTCTAGTTATCATAGAACAATGTAGTTGCACCAATTTATTTTTCTCCAATCTCCTCAAGAATCTTCCTCATCCATAAAACTTATGTACTAGTATTTGTAAATACAATGTATTCAATTTCAGTGGAGGATAAAGTAATTGTTGTTTATTTTCTGGAAGACCATGTAATAAGACCAGAACCAAGGCTAAAATAATTACTAGAAGTTAATTTTCTATCATTTATATTATTATCCTAATTATCGTCACTATATCTAATAAGTTTTACATTCTTAAATTTTTTAGGTAATGAATGCCTAAATTTAGAGTGCCTTTTACATATCTTAGAATTCTCTTGGTTACCTTTAAATGAACCTCTGAACTAGGATCACTCATGTACTTGGACACAAGTGAAACAACATGATAAATATCAGGTTGAGAATTTATTAAGAACATCAAGCTTCAACCAATACTTCTGTAATTGTGCACATCAACTTCAGCATCCCTATCATCTTTACGTAAGTGTTCTCCATGAGCAATGGGAGTGATAACAATTATACAATAATCCATGATAAACTTATGAAACAAATAAGTAGCATACTTGGTTTAAGAAATGAAAATTTGTTTATCATCTTAATATACCTCCAAACAAAGAAAATAGTGCATAAGACCAAGATTGTTCATTTTAAATTCTTGCATCATGGAGTTTTTAAAAGCATCATTCAATATAGAATTGCTACCCATGTAAATAAGATCATCAACATAAAGGAAAATCATCAAAACATCAATACCATTATGTTTATAATATAGAGTTGGTTCACTTTTGCTTCTTATGAATCCAAAATTTTGGAAATACCCATCTATCTATAAGCACTAAGCCCGTGGGGCTTGCTTAAGGCCATACAAGCCCTTCTTCAACCTGTAAACATGATGCTTTTTACCTTTCTTTTCAAAACTTGGGGCTGAGCAACAAACATTTCTTCATCAAGGTATCCATTCAAGAATGTACTCTTGACATCCAAGTGGTATACCTTCCAGCCTTTGTGAACAACAATGGAGAGAACCATTTTGATGGTTTCTTATTGAGAAATAAGAGAAAAAGTCTCCTCATAGTCTATTTCATATATCTAAGTGAAGCCTTTGGTCACAATACTAGCCTTGTGCCTCTCAATGGTACCATCAACGTTAAACTTTGTTTTATAGACCCATTTGGAGCCTACAACCTTTTTCCCTCTTGGAAGCTCAACTAGCTCCCATGTATCATTTTTCTCAATGGAGTGCATCTCCTCTTCCATGGCCTTCATCTAAATATCATTAGTACATACATTTTCATAACAAGAAGGCTCTAAATCAGCACTAGCTACCAATGCAAAACTAGCCAACTCACCCTTTGGTTCACCATCCAACTCATCACTATACAAATGGAGATTTTCAAGCCTTTTAATTACTTGATCTACTTATTGTTCTTATCCTCTTGTAACTCTCTTTCAAAAATTTTGATCTAACATTTGAGAAGGAGGATGATTGCAAGTGTTCTATTGCTTCTTACTTTACCATTCTTGTTTGGAGATGCATAACTATAACTTGGAACATCTTTGGGCTACACTTGTATGAGATTTTGTGGACTATTTGAAGCTTTGGGGTGTACATTTTGTTGGATGGGATAAATAATATATTGCACATTTGAAGAGCCTCCATCAAATGATCCATCATCAATAAGTTATTTTTTATGACCCCATGCTCTCCCTTCATAAAAAATAACATCTCTTGAAATAACAACTTTGTGAGTTTTCAGATTGTATAATCTATATGATTTTATTATTTCATAATAGCCAATAAATATGCAAGGCTCACTCTTTGGATCTAATTTTTTTCTATGCTCCTTTGGAACATGCACATAACCCAAGCAACCAAACACTATAAAATGATTCACATTTAGTCTTTTATCATACCACGCCTCAAAATTGTTATGCCATCCAAAATATAAGTTGGACATCTATTTAAAATATATATTGTTGTCCTAATAGCTTCAAACCAATCATTATTACTTAAACCTTTAGTTTTGAGCATGCTTCTTATCATATTAGCCAAAGTTCTCTTCTTATGTTCAACTACACCATTTTGTTGTGGAGTGTAGGCAGCAGTGAGTTGCCTTCTCACACCATAATATTTACAATATTGCAATAATTCATTATTACAAAATCCCCCTCCTCTATTTGTTCTTAAACATTTCAAATAATATGCACTTTTATTTTCAACATTGTTCTTGAACTCCTTAAAGTTTGCAAAAGCTTAATCCTTATGCTTAAGAAAGTAGATGCAACACATTCTTATACAATCATCAATGAAAGTAAGTAAATAAAGACTTTTACTAATACTTGGAGTTTGCATTAGCCCACATATGTCACTATGCACCAATTAGAGAGGGTAAGAGGTTCTCCATGCTTGAACTTTTAGGAAGCTTAATATTGAATGCTTTCCCATAGCACATCCGACATACACTTCTTTATGCTCTTGGACCTTAGGGAGTCTATACACCATCTCATTGGAGACTAAGCTTCTCAAACTTGCAAAGTTGAGATTCCCATATCTCAAATGCCAAAGCCAACTCTTATCATCAATAGCAACATTATCAAAATTAGATCTTTGTTCACCAAATCTAAGAGGAAACAATATATTCCTTATCATGGGAATAGTGATGACATGCTTATGCCCTTTATTTTTATCAAAAATCATACATTTTCTATCCTCAAAT
>Ga0068631_100968_pt1 | contig 10852 bp, 8 predicted proteins | sample InSIn5gowninarea_2_FD_77434 | JGI IMG/M metagenome (GOLD analysis project Ga0068631, IMG submission 77434) | Clean room microbial communities from NASA Spacecraft Assembly Facility at Jet Propulsion Laboratory, Pasadena, California, USA -... ...
ACGCCAACCCACAAGCTCCGACTCCGATGCTCAATCCCAGAACGACCTCGTAGCTCAGCAACTCGATGGCAGCGCCTCCACTTTCCGCTCTCGTCTGTACAATATCTTCACCATTTATGACAACTACACTGCGTTTAGCAACGAAGCCTACTCAGATGCTCAAGCTGATTCTATCGAGTCTCTCCACGATACTATCCATGTCCTGGCTGGAGGTGGTGGTCACATGACGTTCATCGAATACTCTGCTTTTGATCCAATTTTCATGCTTCACCACGTCATGGTGGATCGATCTTTCGCGCTCTGGCAGGTGTTGCATCCAGACAGTTACGTGGAAGCTGAAGCAGCGCCATACTCCACGTTCACCACTTCCGCAGGAGCTGTGCAGGATGCAAGCTCAGCACTGACACCTTTCCGCCACTCCTCCGACTCCGGTGATTTCTGGACTTCGGCCGAAGTAATGACAACCCAAACATTCGGTTACGTCTACCCCGAAACGTCAGGCTCTTCCGCATCAGAAATCCAAGCAAGCGTCATCAGCGCCATCAACACACTGTACGGCTCGTCCATCACCAACCCTTCCCGCAAGCACAAATCAAGATCAAATTCCTGGGATATGAGCGCTCGCTCCCACGAACCCCGTGATTCGTTACCAGCAAGCCAAGTCTACGAATGGATCACCAACATCGTCGTCCAAAAACAAGCTCTCAATCAACCCTTCTTCATCCACATCTTCCTCGGCAACTTCTCCGACTCCGCCAGTCCCACACAATGGGCCACCGACCCCGCACTCGTAGGAACACACTGTATATTCGCCCGCGCACCTCCCAACACGCCCTCATCCTCCTCCCCATCCGCCTCGAAGAACGGATGTCCGAACTGCGACCAGCTCGTCTCGGGCACTATCCCGCTAACGGCGAAACTACAAGAAGATGTCCAAGCAGGAGAATTAAACAGTCTGGATCCGGATGATGTACAGGGGTATCTGAAGGATAACCTGAGGTATAGAGTTAGTCTTGCGAATGGGACGAAGGTTGATAATGCGGATGTGGCAGGGTTGGAGGTTAAGGTTGTTAGTAGTGTGGTTGAGAAGGCGGAGAGTGGAGTTGAGGGTGTTGTTGCGGGTGTTCTTGAGGGGTTGCCGAAGTGGGGGGATTTGGTGGAGAGGTTGGTTGTTTGTTCTGATTAGGTTAGGTGTGGGGCTGGTGATGGGGATGAGGATGGTGATGGGGATGGGGATGGGTACCGGGATGGTGGTGGAAGGGGAGAGAGGTGTATATCCAAGAGGAAGCAATGTACCAGTGAGCTTTTCATAGCTTCAACTATATGGTGTTTAGTAGATACAAGCTAGATTAGAGTCTCGCTCATATAGATAGGTAGCTGAGATACAGCAAAATCATATTCGTACATCAACAACCCTCCCCTTCTTGGTAGAAAGTCTTCTGCACAACGAGTGCTCATCAATACGGCATCTCTCACAACTTCTCTATTCATTCGACTGTGCGGAACTATGGGGCAAAAGTCTTGCGGCTTCCCCCTCAAGAATCGAGAATCGAGAATCGAGAATCAACTTGGTCTCTCTAAGCAGTCTTTTTCCATAATAGACCACACTGTGATTTCTTTATTCATCAAGATGCCGAGATCAGATAATAAAGAATTCATACTTCGTAAGTTGATAGTCGGTGGTGAGGAATCGAGGGTTTTCGATATAAGGATGGATGGTTTTTGTAAAGTAATGCCTTTTCCATGAAATGAAATGGCCTTCCGAGGATATATGTGAGTTTTGAAAGGAAGGAGTATAGGTTATTCTTGATGCTGAGTAGTCATGTACCTACCTCTAAAAGTAAAGATGGTAGTTTTATAGATTTATACAGGCGACTACGACGATGAATACGATGAAGAAAGACCGCAGACATACAGCTGGCACTAGATACCAGCACTCTTCTCAATAACACCATAGGTACATCATGGGTGATAAGTAAGACATCGAGCCATTGCATACAGTTAGCACGAAGAAGTATAAAAAGCAACTGTGATCAATACCTGAGCGTGGGCCCGATCTCAATACCTTCCTGATCAGTCCTCACTCATGTACGAAGAGATACCCGACTCTAAGCTACAGCTTAACCGCGTCGCCATGGATGGAATCTGTCATTGTCTCAAAGATTTGATGAGGAATACAGGTTTATAAACGAAATGTGCAAGGAGAACTCCAAGGGCGCTATCAAAGCGCCATGGGACGACGATGACTATGCGTGAGAAAGGGAGAGAGAGATGCGCGAGCGTAATATGAACGATCTGCCAAGACGAATTACTATCCATGGCATCATGTGCCAAAGTTGGGGATGGAATAGGTTATTGAATCCTGATGACAAGTCAGAGGGGTGCAGTTCGCGCTCCAGGATTGTGCGCGGTGCTACTGCTTAGGTACAATGTGGCTGGGGTATTGGGGCTTTGAGTAGCGGTTGTCTTATCGGTGTGCTATCTATCAGTGTGTTAAGAAGAGGTTTGTGAGATTGTCGTATTGGGGATAGGGGTGTGATATATGGCGAATTTTGCGTTAGAGAGTCGTTGGTCTGTCATAACGGACGGATTGATCTCTTGTGAATTGAACCTCGGGTTATTGATGAGGCAATGGTGGGCAGTTATTGAAAGCGTTGCTCACCTATGTAAGCCTTCCTTCTCCTGAGTCTGTCCGCGCAAATTTCAAATACATGATATATTAGCCCAGGCGAAAAGCTGTTTTGCATAGCAGGCTATCTTCGTGCTGCATGGACCATACCGCACTGAGATCACATGTCCAATTTCTTCAACAACTATACCGTGCGATACTATTGGCACTCAGTTGAGCTCTTCGTCACATGTAAAACGTTGAGATAAGTTTTCGTTGATATATCTGAGCCCCTGAATTAAGCGAGGTCTTTGGTCACCACCATCTTTCCAGTTAGGAGCAGAAGATGCAAAAGTAAGATCTCGTTTGATAATGAACAAGGTAACTTCGATTTCAGAATCGCACTATTCAGACGATGACTATCAGAGGAGGTATATTGATAATGAAAGCCTAGAGTCTCTTATCATTTGCCTCGCTCTACACTTTCTAACAAAAGTCACTTAAAACTATAAACTCAACAGCCATTGCCGAGCAAAGTGCACCGTGGTACAAACGCTTCCATGCTTTCACATTTTGAGGTCACGGCAAAAGTGTGCTGATGAAAATACGTGCCGTATTCCTCGCACCTCACTGCATAAGAGCTCCAGTAGTTTGACATTCAACAACAGAGATTCATTCGACGACAGATATAGTTCTTCCGATGATGATAACGCTGTTACATCAGCTTGACCTTCGAAGTATGAGGAGCGGATTCTGGTATATCATTAACTTCAGATGACTTGGAACACATGATGTTCCTCTTGCGAAGTCTGTTTTGCTTGTGCCGAAACCTCTTGCGGGCACCAGTGTGAAGTATAGCCAGACGGGGTCCCTATCTCCGTTGAGTGAAGGAGTTGGGATTCTGAGTTCACAGTACCAAATTACGGAGAGGTATGCTAAGAGACTGCAAGATGCAATCTTGCTGCGGCGTATTTTCAACTTGCAGGTTCACTTGTTGTGTATTTAGGCCTCTTGTATACCCTCGGCATGACTGATAAGAGGAAGCCGCTGCTTTCTTGAAAGGAGATGATATGACCAGTGCGCATATGAGCTTTATATTAACCTTTTTTAAACTATATGAGCTGGGGGATAGAAGGGCCCTGCTTTCTGCATGTCACCCAGAAATCAGTTGTGACCTGCCTCGAGTTCACAATTTGTAGTACTCAGAGCCCATAAGCTCCGCTTTTTGAGGCCTTGCAACCCAATGATCAAGCTAGGTGCCCCAGCATGGACTAGGGCTGCGCTTACCGAACGTGAAGTAGAATCATGTCAGCATTCTATTGAAGCAGGCGCCGCATCAAAGAACCCGCAAAGACCCATATGCTGGACTTCGTGGTACGAGTCCACCCACGAGCTGTATAGAGCAATCCTCTTCGATGTGAAATGCAAAAAAAAACAAGCCAGGCAATGGTAATACGGGACAAGGTATGCGACGATCAGAGTAGTGGAGGTTCAGATCCTGTATACTGTATACAGCCTGCTCAAATAGCTGCACCTTTTCCTCCAAAGAATCCGATTCAAATTCGTACCGTGGACGCAGTTCGGAAATTGATGTGAGACAGAACCAGAGAAATCACAGAACCTCGCAAAATGCGACATCGAAGCTGAGTCTGCCATACTTCAAACCAATTCAGATTCTCGACAATATTGATTCGTCTCCAAACGATCGGGACACCTAGGGGCTGAATACGAAGCGTCGATCTCGGATTCCGGTCATACATTTTGAGGCTACACCCTTTCCACCCTTGCAATGAAAGGGATTGAATTAGTTCCTGGATAGACGAACCCGGTTGCACGGCATATCGAGCAATGGCGACCCTGAGTTCACCTCGTGGTGTACGACGAGGTGTACGAAGAGATCTTCCATAATGCAAAGACGAAGAGTGACAGATCAATGGGATCTTAGTCAGTAAATCTATTCTGCCTTTCCTTGTGCTGTATAAGCGCGCAAAGATTTGCGCACTCACAAATAACCTATCCTCCGTCATGATATGCAAGCATGCTCCACACATGTCATCAAAACTTCTTCACTGTAAAGCAAAGGTAAATCAGGCGGTGAGAAAAGAGTAGCTCCACAGACCGAGATGTCATATAGTAAAGACTCCACAACCACTATTCTCACAGTCGACTTCGCAAAGATTCTAAAGAAAGATCTATGATCTGTCATGTCGTTTTCTACCGAGCTGGGAAAATTGGTGAGACAGCGCATGAAGTCATCAATTCGGGTGCGGGTCTCTCTACCTAAAACCTTCCCATTTAGAAGTAAAATGACTTATGGAGGTCTGATAACCAGACGGAAGGACAAAAAATAGAGGAAAAGGCAATGGGTTGTAGCGCGATTAGAGTCCGTGCGCTACTATGGCCTCGCAACAGGAATTGGAAACCGGAGGAGATGGCTGTCATGGGAGGTTCTACCCGTAAAGGCTAAGAGGTCACTGTGCCGAGAAGAATGATATGGACTTTGACTTTAAGCATGTGGAATTGTGTACTTTATCAAGACCCATAGTACATATACACTAAGGATGGGGTGGAGTAGAAGTATCAAGGGGTACACTTGTCTTCTAAGAATATCTTCAAGAAGCCGCATGGAGAAGTATGGTAATGCTGGATGTATAGATAGACCTGTTTATTGCTATAGATCTATAAATGTATATCAGTAACTATAGATCCTTCGGATTCCTGCCCCTTCCAAGTTGTGAGCTATGAGAGCACCATGTTCCTGCATTGTCGCCTTTGTAGACACCCTGATAGAGTTTCGGAGTCGGGGCCAATCACTCAACGTCTTCCAAATGGTTCTAACCCTACCAACTCCGTATCTGCTTGAGCTTGACCGGCAGACAACAGCGCAACTTCGCGAGATACAGCAGTACCTACCCAGAGGTACCAGTTTGTATAGAAATAGAGGGCAAACACAACGAAAACATTGACGAGTTCGTAGCCGAGGCCAAGCGCCAGTGGCTCGCATGGAGGATAGCTTAAAACAAGGAAACACTGTATGATATATAAAAGAACAAACACTCCCCCGGTAACACCAATGCGGATTCGATACGCACGCCGGGTTCTTACTTGGCGATCCTCAGTCCTCTGGGGTACTCTCCCCGCAGCTGCTGGGCGCCTTACATTTGTTTTGAGGCGAGACCAGCGGATATACCAATGGACGAAAGATCCCAGAAAGAGCAGAAGGGAGATACTGATGATTATCGGTATCACTAAAATGGATTTTGTAGTTTTGATGACTTTGCTAGCTGCAATGAACTGCTTGCTAGCTGCAATGAACTGCCAGATCGTATGGCCAATAGGGAAGGACACCCAAACGGGCAATGCTATCACGGTATCAGTAAACATGATATTCTGATAGGTCAACTGGTGCGAGTTCAAGACATACAGATCAATGATGCCTGTTCATAGGCATGTTTCCATTTATCGCGTTGTGAGGTGATGAATCGCATGTCGAGATCATTTCAAGCTTTTAGTTACTAATAAATGGACAGTTGGAAGTGAAAATAAGGGGACTTGCTATAGCTGGAAGAGAGTACAAATATACAATGAATGAACGGTATGTGGACGAAGCACTGAGAACCAGCTCAAGAAACTCGTCAAGTAGCTATTCTGCGTGTAATAATGGAGCAGGAAAAAAGAAAGCAAATTGCAAAAGCAAGTTGAGCAGATGGGAATTGCTTCAGTCTATAAGCATGCCTCTCTGAGTCAGACCCTTGATATGGTGGCCCAGACCCAAGCCGTGTCCTCTGTTGGTTGGGCGCTTACAAAATAACACTCATTGGTCGTTTACCAAAAATGATGGCTCAGGTCAGGTCACCAAAGGTCAGGTCATCAAACGACCCTGCGGCCAGAAGTTTTCTGAGGACAGATGATGGGTTTTGTGGGTAGTTCAGTTGGTCCACTGACGTCAGGGCTGGGAGATGTCGGGGTGGGAGATGCTTGAGGGGAAGAAGACTTAGAATATAGCTGAGGATCTCGGAGATCGAGTAAGTCTCACTCCGTTGTTGAGAAAGCAGAGTCCTGTCCAGGCACTTGATGGTACAGATAAAGGAGGTCTGTATCGTAGCACCAAGTGACAAGACATTGTTTGCACCACCCTCTTATCTCCGACACCAATGAGACATATCCGACGCTACGGGGAGCTACGCGCAAGCTGCAGCAAGTGAAACAAGAATAGAAATTCGAGAAGATCGAATTGAAAGGTCAATCATAAATGCAATGACAACAAGTATCAACTGCGCAACGACCAAAGATAGTGAAAGATGCCTCGCCGGCTCACGCTGCCCCCTCATCGTGCTCATCGCCCAGGGCATGCTTCTGCAATCCCAGTGAGGTGGAAGCGCGCTTCTAAATATACGACAGACGGGCACGAGGAATAGACGCGGTGCAGGGACAGGCTTGAACCGGTCTCTACGCCACGATGTTGATGGCGGGACAAACCAATCACCGACACTGACACGCACAAAGCAAGCCTCAGCTCAGCCCCGCACCGGCCAGCACATCATCACCAAATAATAATAATTGAAGCGGGAATATGCCACCACCATCACTTCTCTTGGCTTGCTTGGATTTCGCTTGGCTGACTACTAACATTCACCACCCTCGAAGCGCGACGATGGATTCGCCAAGAAGGGGAAGCGGTGCCGGTGGAGGTGGTGAGAAAGCGACGCCAAAACAGATAATATCAGGCTCAGGGCAACAGTCTCAGCCTGACTCCCATAACCCTGCATCACCCCTAATATGGCAAGATGATGACAAGATGACCTTTATGCTGCCGCCTGCCAACGAAAGCTGCAGAATTTACTAGAATCTACCGGGACTTCAGCTGCTCTGCTAGCAGTCCCGTCAACATTATTCTGCAGATCTCACCACATACTACGGAGTACCAACATCTACTTGGTACAGTACTTGATTCTGCCATTCGAAGACCAAGACAAGCGTCCGACATACCAACTTATTACCACGTCGGAAAGAGGGAAAGACTTGGATCCCAACACGTCGATCTATTACTGCTCCAGGCAACTGAATCGGGGATCGGGCATTCTGGGCTCACGAAAAAGCACATCTCAACAAGCTTCTTTTCGGATAGCGACACGCCTTCTAGAATCATCAGGCACCGCCCCGCCTTGGCTTGCACGGCCACACTCGGTTTGATCACCCACAGCTGTGCTGCAGCAGGGAAGCGAGGGAAGCTGGGAAGAGGGAAGTGGAAGAAGAAGGGGTAATTGTAGCCTGGGGCTTGTTGAATGATTCGCAAACTTTGCGACGACGAACAGTGAAAGAAACGCCCTTCGGACTCCGAGGTCGTCTTCGTCGACGAGAAAGGCCACTTCGGGAGATATATCTCACATTCGGCTCTTGCACTTCTCAGTGTTGAAAGATCGGAAAACCCCCCATCGCGCTACTGACCGTTGCCCCACCATCACGTCGGTCATAATCCGCCATTCGCCATTCGTCATTCGCCATTCGATCTTTCACGTTTTACTACCGTACTACTCGAACCTGCGTACCGCACGGCCTGGCTTCTGCTGCCTCTGACAGCAAGCTGGGACCTGAACCTGAACGGTTGAAACTGAACCTTCTTTCTCCCGCCCTGAGTCCGAATTCGGAATCTGACGTCGTCCCTCACTCTCACTCTCACTCTCACTCTCACTCTCACTCTCACCCTCACCCTCACCACTCTCACCTTCGCCTAGCTGCTACGCCAGCTCCTCCCTTTTAATCTCACCCTTGCACGGCCCCTTCAGCACCCCCCCTGATTATTTTCCTAATCATACTCCATGTGTGGGATCCTGGTTTAGATTCTTTTTAGTCAAGCGTCTCCCTGGACTTTCAATATGACGTCCAGTAAGTCTGATCCGGAGAGTCCTGTTCCTGAAAGACGATTCTCCAGACTTCTTCCTTCCTTCACTAGCTCAGACACGATCAAGGAAGCAGACGAAGAGGCAGTGCCCGGCATGGCAGTAGTCACTAACATGTCTCACCAACTCCCTCCTCGTCCTCCTCTTCAGCCTGCTCAGCGCTCACGCTCTTCTCTGCAGAAGCGGCTGTCATTATATCTCCCCAAAGCTGTAACTGATTTCAAGCTCCTTAAAGATCCGGGAAGGCTACAAAAGCCTGTGCCACACCTAGAACCCACTTCGAATGGTTCGGGCTCCCCTCAAGCACTTCGACGACCTCACACTTCTGGGATCATTTCTCCAACACCACTACCAGAACTCATACCTCCAAGTCCAATCGAGATGGGCTCCCCCGCAGATACTCCAAAGAGCCTTCGCAAGGCCAAAGCAGACACAAACAAGCCGCTGCCATTCCGATCTTCCGATATGGTAACTGCTTCGGCACCAGATCTGGCCAGACCGGAGCTCAATTCACCATCAATAGCGTCTTCTTCTGCGTCCGCACAAAATTCTCCTCAAGTATCGATGCCACCTGCCTTTGCATCAGACACCTACCTGCCTCGAAATCCAGCACCTTCAACTCCTACTTTCAACACCGAGACTTCTGCTGCGAACGTCCCCACGCGACCGCCGATACCCTCAAGCCCACGAACCACCTCGAATACTTTCGGCAGACCCCTTTCGATGCGAGACATGGACGGCTCGAAGGCTTCTAGGAGGAAGAGCTGGCTTCCTGGAGCGCAGGCTAGACTTCGGTCAAGAAATGCATCGCAGGATATGATCGATGACGCAAAAGCCCCCGCTGCTTGGATCAATGCTGGAAGCAATAAGATCGACTACAATTTGTCGTTTCTGATCAATGGACAACGGGTAAGCTAACTTAGGGTGTTACCGGGCAAGAGCTAACCAGCCGTAGGTACCGGAGCTATGGAACGACACCGGTGACTTGTTTGTATACTTGTTCCCAAAAGCCAGTGGACGTGGACCATCATTCAGAGTTCCCTCAGCTGTGATCGCTTCATCTCAGCCTTTGATCGCAGCTATACAAGATAATACAAATGGGAGATCTCGGGGGAAAAGTTTTGATGGCAGGAGGTCTTTGGCGGTTGAGGATGCGACTCGGCAAATGCCAGGACGCATGAGCTCACCACCTATGTCACCGATGGTGAACCAAGAGATGCCGTCCTCGAACCTCTCTTCCTCTGATGGGTCTGATTCAATACGATCTTTTGGAAACGAGGGACCGAGAGAAATCCACCTCAACTTCCCTGTCCCACTGACCTCGTCTGGACCCTCTTTCACACCTGAGGACATACAGAATCTGGTCGATGTACGCAATCTCTTCGCTTTCTTCACCGGCCAACCTTTGGTGGGCACTCGAATATACCCAACTGTATTCAAGATTATGCTTTCAGTAGCCGCTCTACTACGACGTCACGAGTACACCAATATTGACGGTTCTTCGTACGGGGAAGCTGCTTCTTCATCATTCAGCTTCTATTTAGATGACTTTCAGCTGGCGAACGTCACACAGAGCAGGGAAAAGACGATTGAAGGGGTCATTCTGGGGGAGGCGATGAGATCGACGGAGCTATACAATGAAGCTTTTGCACATGCCGTTGGCAAGTACTCTGCGCTGGTGGGCCTCAAAACATCATTGTTCAACGAGATATCATCAAATACTCGGGGTAGACTGGAACGTGCCTCATTGGATCTTTCACTGCGTCAGAAGTCGATCTTTGTACGACTCAACGATTTCTACTTTCCGTCTCTCTTTGCTGGATTCGCCAATTCAACCACCAGTGCTGAATCTAAGATCATTCGTTTCAGGGCGTGGAAGAACAGCTATCTTGCTCTGCGTCGGGCGGTCATAAGCTATTACAAGGCACTCCACGGTCAATGGCCTCCGAAGGCAAGCAGTAAGAAGAACACTTTCGTTGAGAGCGGACTCAACCGAATGGTGCTCAAAGGCTTGTACGCGGACCTCTGCAGTCTCTACGACTACCTGGCAGATCGAGTCTCGATTACGACCAGATCGTATGATGCTGCATCGGATGAGCAGGATGCAGATAATCCCAATCCACGCGCCACGGCATTGAGACGCATTCTCAGCGAATATGACAAGGCATCTCCGCCCATTCAACCTCCAGTGCCATTCGATACTCCTCTTGTCCCAACTATGGCAACGATTGAGCCAAAGTTTATAATGATGTCACCCAAGGATCAGCAAAGAGAGACGGAAAGTAGAAATCGTTGAGTCGTACAAAGATCGACTTCTGACGCAGTGAAAGATCCAATGAGGCAC
>Ga0068631_100970_pt1 | contig 10831 bp, 7 predicted proteins | sample InSIn5gowninarea_2_FD_77434 | JGI IMG/M metagenome (GOLD analysis project Ga0068631, IMG submission 77434) | Clean room microbial communities from NASA Spacecraft Assembly Facility at Jet Propulsion Laboratory, Pasadena, California, USA -... ...
AAAAACCGACAACCAGAAGAGCGTATTCGAAATATCAAACACTGAATCGCCGTCCCACCGTGGCCATAACATAGTCCTTGGAAATACTCCCAGGAAAAGGGCAGTGTAAATAGTACGAGAAGCGGCAGGAGCGATATGAGCGATGACAAATCACGAGTCACCAGCTGGACCAGTACTGCAGTGAACACGCTTACGAGCCAGGGAGCTCGTGCACATGCCGAAAGAGAACGCCATCGTCTCTCCATCATCAACGAAAACGGTACTCATATGCCTTCAGCCTCATTCGGCCGACCAAGACTATCATCTCAGACATCGGCTTATCCCATTATTCACAGACCAGGTCACAAATCATTTCAAGAGCATATCCCGAATCCTGCGCCAGTTGACAGTGCTCGAGTTTACTCAGTCCTGATGAAACACGTCCAGGCCCATAGTCCAAATTCTCGACTTGAGTCTTCGCATAAGGGAAGCGTTGAGAGCCTCGGTACTCCCGTATATGTTCCTGCTCGAACAAGTTCTGCAAATAGCTCCCAGCCCAATCGGACACCTCTGACCATCCGTGCTGTACCAGCAGACGAGAGTTCTAGAAGCAGAAACCGTAGTCGAGGTCGGCAGAATAATCATGCTTCACATCAACATCAGTGGGTGAGTGCAGACTCGCTACATGCAGCTCGAGGAGAAAACATGTTTGGGGATACTGGACCGCATACTCATCAGTGGGTCGCAGCAGATTCTCTTCGCAAAGCACGAATGCGAGATCACGATGACGTTTTCTCTCCGTATCAAAGCATGCATGAAGAGATGGCTGCCTCTGAGGCGCATCGTCGAGCTCGTAGCCAGTCGAAAGCTTCTGACCCACTGTCTCGTCAGCTAAGCACAATGGCATCGTATCATGCAACATCCGAGCAGCATGATGTAATTCCACAAGAGATTGCTCATCACAATGAGACCACGCCTCGCGACTCCAAAGGACTCGTAGAGGGTAAATCAACCTTCTTCGGTAGCACGACTTTCACAGGTGCGAAGACCGCAAGCCCATACCGGCGGGCGCTTGCAGAGCGTAGCCAAGTCAATGAGAGTGAGGTTGGCCGTCCTCCCCTTCCTGTATCTCCTACTCGACAACTGCCGCCACCTGCTAGGGAACGTACAGATGGCTCGGAAGGTAAGACCTACAGTGAGAGCATCTACTCACGGACAACAAGTGGTTTAACTCCTGCCGCTGCGAACAGTGCCCTGTCTCTTTTGACCTCAGAAAGTATTCCAGAGATGCCTTTCCCACCTACTACTACTGGCGATGCAATTATCATTGACACCGCTACGTATCGCCCAACGATGCCTAGCTCTGCTCACAGGGTCACAAGCTCAGCGGGCTCAATTGAGTGGAGGAAATGGATGTCCTCCGAGGTAGCTAAGCTAGAAAGAGCCAAGGAGAACCGTCCCTCGAAGTCTGCTTCATATGTCAACTACGCCTTGCCGACTGTGTCCAAAGCCCACCTGGGTAGACATGTGCGTGAGCATGCTCAGATCAGTGGTGAAGTCGCCGAGATTGGGGCAGGCAAAGTCCCAAGTATGAGGATTCGTGCTCCGAGTTCCAATAAGCAGGCACTGGGAGCTCCCCATCCAGATGTTCAAGCTCAGAGCTCATCGCCATTACCTAAGCCAATACTCAAGAACAAGTACACGGTCTCTCTAGTCGAGAACACAGACCCTGGTCCAGCTCCAAGACAGGCTCCAACCCCGCCTCCACCACCACCTATCCCTGAACGGTCACCTCTAAGAACCATGCAAAGCAGGTCAAGTATTCGAACCGTCAGCACTGTGGGGAAGACTTCTAGTGCAGCGGATTTTGCTGTGAAAGTGGCAAGCATCAACGGCAAGAATGTTCTCCACAAACGCAACGCCTCGTCTACGACCCTACGCAGCGTCAAGAGCTTCGAGACGCCGGGCAAGCTCATCAAGCGTAATCGTCAAACTTCTTCTCAGAGTGTTAGTATGTCTGGCCGAGTGGAGAAGCAGCCCAACAGCATGAGCTCGCGAGCTCGTACCCCCGCAAGAGAGAATCACATACGAGGAATGGAGCTGGAGGATGATACCTACGATACTGATGGTGCTGGGCTCTTGGGTCCAAGGGTCTCGGGTGCTCAATCTTTGGGAAGCAAGAGAATGGTTGAAGAGTTTCTGAACAGTCGCCGGAAGAGGATCGCAAGTGGGAATGAGGGAAATGGACCCGTTTTCATTTGAGGATGGTTTTGAGCGAAAGTTCGTTGAAAAGATGTGGTATCTCTAGCGTTGGGTTATCATTGGAACTTTACAATTAGATAGCATAGATACTTTCAGACGGGTTTGATTCATAGCATGAGATGACGGAGGTCATGCATGGCATGAGGAGAGCAAGTATAGTTTTCTCTTTAGCGTTGATAGTAATATCTAGCCCTGTATTACGCGCTTCGCAGATAGCAGAATGGTAATTCGATCAACAACACCAGCGTCATCCCTTCAATGCGATTCAAATTCTAAAGCAGACCAAACCCGAACACCGAGAATCCAGAAAATGGTCTTTCTCTTCACATGCTACCTCCTCACCAGCATATGACATGACAAAACTTACAAGCTTTGTGCAACGTCGCTTAGGTAAAAGAATACATGCATAGGTAGGTCTATATTGCTGCTTGCTGCTAGACTACTGTAGCGCGCTATCAAGTGGCTAGAGAATGGTTACATTCACGGAGCTGCATTCTGGGACGTTGAGCTTGACAGGAGGCGGAGGCGACGTCGGAGAGATATATTAGATGTAGGTGTTTTGCGTGTGAATCTGGTACTTGGGCGAGGGAATGGGTGATGGAGTGTGTGACGGATTCTGGGATCAGGTGTCACACAAAGTTCTCACTTTCGAATAGGGCTGAGAACAGTCAGGAACCTCTTGAGACAATTCATCATGAGTGATGTATTCGACAGTCAGAGATCTTAGAGAGACTGTCGCAACTATCGTGATGTAGAAACGAGCTTGAGCTTGATTGAAGACTCACTCGGCGAAAAGCCAGATGAAGGCCGTGAAGGGCAGAATGAGAGCGACACGTCTTCGAGGCTGCTGAGGTACTTTGCAGTCAATGTCTGTATCATTAAAACTCTGGTCATGAAAGGTCGTGTGAGAGACGTACCTGGTGCCTGACAGGACCTGTGTTACCAAGCTCTAGTGGCCGTTTGATTCGCTTCCAACGATCAGCTTCTCCGAACCCAGCCTCTCCCTGTTCAGCTTTCTCAATTAACGGCGTTCGTTACACTGCACGAGAGATACCACTGCCTCGAGTCAATCTCATGCGAAAGAGAAAATCCCTCGTGTGGCTTTTGATGAAGTGACGACAATGGCTCTGAGAGACAGCCTCAAGATACAGGAAGGATGGAAGTCACGCTTCATGGCATACTGTGCACTGGTACACATCTCGGCGACCGGCCAGCTGGGAATCGCTGCTTATGGATAGATATGAATGGTGATACTTCAAAACGACGTCGTGCTTGCTGCACAGAGTCAACATCATCGTACTGTGGTTTCGCGGCAGCTGAATTCATCGTTGCGAAAAACGAGTTGACCACGCAGAAGGGTGAGAAGAACGAGGAATCACGAAGTCCCTTGGCAGTCCCAGCGGAAACCTTTCACATCGAAGTATCTCGAAATGTCTTTGGGTTGGACTCGAAACAAAGCCCTACTATGAAGTACAGCAGAAGCCACCTCCTGGCTTTTACATGCTTAACTGTAATGCTACGACAGATAACGGTTCCACGCCATAGGTGGACTCGATGCGACGAGCCATTATTTGGTTATTGTGATCCGCCCGGGAGTAATCTTCATGCTTCCAACAGCTCCGTCGGGCCGGAAACATGGGTAGGCATGTGGGCAGGCAAACACTGCTTTTGTCAGTTATCACATTGTTCTGGTACGCATGTGGATGACATCAAATATGCTCGATCGTTGGAAAGTGCCAAATGACCAAGTCCCAGATCGAGTCTTACATATTTACAAGAAGCCTGGACGACCAACTTACGGCATCGCCGCTGAAGTCTGATCCTGTGAGCAAAGGGCGAGATCCAGAATATCAACTCTGGCCAATTCTGGACTCGTGTCTCACAAGCAAAACTCCTCGGCGGTACCCATAAGGGTGACACAAAGATGTGGGTTTGTACACCCTTGCCTTTCAAGGTTCAATCCAGCCTCCTCGAAGGATTTTGCGCACCTCTGATTCGAGGATCTTCACACACTCTGTACTGATGCCATGATCAAGGATGTATCAAGGATCCATATCTGCTGTACATGAGAGCTCAGGGAGTCAGCAAGAGTGAGGTGTTATAAGACCGTACAACCCTTTTCTCCTAGCATCGAGTCCCTCTGTCATCATTTGTTTCTATGTAACAAGAGTCTCATCGAAACTTTACAATCGCTCGTCCACATTCTTGTCCCGATTTCCATAGTCCGCATTTCTTTCCCAGATAAGTCTATCGATAACACAGATATGACAACACAGCACTCGCGTGACGACGCGTCGAATGGATGGCTGCTTTCCTCGACCAGCACTACTGTTATATCGAGGAGGCAACTTCCAACAATTGAGACCGATACAGTTTTAAAAAAGAGAATGGCGACACCTGCTCATCTCGCAGGAGACCAAAAACGGCTTTCTGCTGGATCCGGGAACTCCACCCCAGGAATGACAGAAGGTTCATCAGGATCAGAATCCGATGTCTCTGTCGAAGACGAGCATAATCTCCTGGCAGAGCACCTGCTTTGGAATTCATACTTTGAGAATGGAAAGACTTACGGCTTCAATACCTACAGCGGTCCACCATCTCGCTCATGCACGCCTCGGACTGATCGGTCCAAGACCACTCCAACTCGTCAAAGATCTCCTCTGTCACGCTCCGCTCGGCTGCATGCCTCACCTCAAGCTATATTCAAGAGGTCTCCATTAGCTAGTCCTTTCCTCCGCCCCGAGTATGCCGCCCTAAAAACTTACTCACCCTTCCCACCCACTTCAAGATCCGCTTCCACTACCCCAAGCCGGTGCCCCTCACCTCTGCACGCACCTTCCAAATCCTGGCCCCTACGCATCGAATCCCGCCAAGCCCACCCATCCTCTCACATCCAAACACAGACGCAAGCCCGCCCGCCAATGCGCCCTCGCGCCCAAACCTCCCCATCCCCATCAGATATTCAACGCCTACGCGCTCAAGCCCCAGCTAGTCTAAAGCTCTGCACTACGTCCCGAGTGGTATTGACCCCTCCGACTGGGACGCTGCAAATGCAATCCAGGTTCGCGCCGCAGGAATTCATGGATGGAATGGGAAGTTATCTAGATATTGATGATGAGGACGAGGAAGGTGATGAAAAGGGTGTGCTAGGGGGGTTGGTAGGGCGGTTGAAGATCAAGAAGTGTGCCTTGGATGATAATGACGAGGGGAAGGGTCTCAAGGAGAGTTTGAGGAAGATTTCGAGCGAGGTAAGGGACGTGTTTAGGATGAAACGGTGAGTGTGGTGATCAAGTGGAGGGAATGGTACTGTGTATGAAGGGCAAGGTGAGCGTCTTGATATTATGATTGATGACATGATGGGCATATGTGGGGATGAAGGTATGAAGTGACAATGAAGACATGAAGCATATAATATGTGGTATGATTGATGTGAGCGGATATGAGCAGATGAAATGAGATGAGAGAATGATGGGTTGGCATATGGGCTTGGATAAAAGTTTACTATACCCACAATGGATAGAGGGGAGCTCTAGATGAAGCAGGAGGTCAGGAAGTAGATGAGACTGTCTCGCCTACTTAGATCAGAGGGACATACTTCGTACTTGCTATATAACTAAACAAGATATCCATATACTAATTCATCATCTACAATCCAAATCTTGATGAACGATCACTACCAGCGTACAGCCAGTCGTCGGCAGCAATTGCCCCTCACCATATTTGCAAACCCCCCTTGCTGGCCGCTCATTGGCTCAAATGTTTTGTTTCAGCAATCCCTTCCAAACCTCACGCGATCGCATCTTCATCAGAGGACTTCCAAATGCTTGGATCTCAATGGCTAAGTCTGCCAGATGAGGTGACGATATATAATCAACTTTGGTTCCTCACATGGACACATCTCCATCTAGTTTCAGAGCGCAAGGGTTGGATAAGATGTCCAATCAAGAGACATTCTCACACTGAGACGAACCTCCCTCATGCAGTTGATTTCAGATTTCATATCAACAGAACAATGATGTTCAATGTCAGGAGCCATTCAAGTTATTCTTCTGACATTCAAGTATCCCTGTCTTACAGTATGCACCAATTGCTTTGATTACGTCCCCCTCACCGCCGACCGAATCCCCTCGACTCTTTACCACATACCTTACAATGCAATCCCGCCGTCGCAATCAAGCGCACAGCGCCTGATTTCCTTGAAGGATCAGTAGGGCGTACTTACAAGCTTCACAAGGCCCAGCTGATTCAGTCGGAGGTATTTTTATTGGGCACAGCGTTCTCCTCGCTCTGGTGCAAGGGTGTGGCAAGGGAGGCATGTACATGAAAATCATGGCGTGCTGCGGTTATGGCGTATCGTGGGGAAGTCGAGCTTCCTGCTTCATGAGCCCTTATATAGATGTACTCGTGCCTTACTTCCTCTTCCTCGTATGACCCTCCGCATCGTGAATGAGCAGCACCTTTTGAAGAAAAGGAAGGAGCCACCGACTGAGTTCACGTACCACCCATCATCATCTACCGAGAAGGGCGACACGCAGACACATGTCATTTGACAACGTTGTGCCCTTGTGTACTCTGTGTTGGATTCGTGTCTCACATGACAGAAACTTCTAAAGACCTTGTTCTTCATCTTCTTCCTTGGAACCCCTCATCAGCTTACGATAATCCACCCATAAATTTAGCATCCTCTCTACTTTTCACGGAAATTCAGCATGGCAATCAAAATGAGCAATCAATTCTCAGCCAGGATGTTAAAGACATACGTAACACCTACATGGTTCATCATCCTCGGCGCCCTCGCGCTAATCATCATCTTCCTCCTCCTCAAAATCCAGTCCTGGTTGCGACGACTACCACCAGATCATCAGATGCAACTCAAAGATCACGATTCCGGTGTCTGAGCTTCTTCGCATGAGTTATTTTGCTCACAAGAACTGATCTTTCTTCTTCGATATCATATTCCGCACCAAGTCTAATGGCCAGGCAATGCGTGCTATTTCGATATCGATGCCCAAACGCCAAGACGTTGGAACCGGGTTACAGTAAGCGCCCATCGCTCGCATCGCTCGTGGCTTGATCGCTGCTAGATTGACGGCGGGATGGCAAAGTCCTGCCGCTGCAGCCAAGCCGGTTGGGCGCTGCGCCAGAGAGTGCCGGCGCTTGGGGGTGTGATTTGGGGCGTGGGGGGGCTGGGAATGGTAATATGGGTCATTTTGGAGCTTTTGTTTCAGACTGAAGAGATGGAGAAGATGGCGCGGGCTGGAGAGGCTGCTCGTGGAAATGCTGGTGGTGATCATTCGGAGCTGGGAAGATAGAGGGCTAGGAGATCCCCGTGGGTGGGTTTGAGGGGATGGGGAGGAAGGGCGGGCGTTTTCGACATTCCAGCGTTGTTTCAGCGCCGATCATCAGCGATCTTATCCAAATGACAACCAGGTTGACTATCAAAGATGGTTGAGTCACTAGGAACTCTTTGTTCGACAAAGCTCAGTTCAAGTCGTCACATGTCTTTCTTCTTGTCGTCGGACGTCTCACTACTTGCATTGTCGTCGAATGTCTCGCTTAGCGTTTACGTCGTCGTGCACCAGGTATGAAAGCATTTGCGTTGGGAAGGATCATCGCCTTCCATCGCTTGCCATAGAGAATTACTAGAGAATTGATGTTTATAAATGCACTTCCACTTGGCTCTTGTATCTGTATAATATTATCATCGACGCTCTAGATCTTGGTCGTCGCTCTAAAGTATCGCCGTCGCTCAAAATTGTCGTCGGCGCTCAATATCGTCGTCGGCGCTCAAATTTGTCGTCGTCGTCGCTTCTATTATCGACAGATCTCAGTCATCTTTAAGTATGTCATTGCGCGAACTTTGTGTCACTGGTAGAATAGGGGTTCCACTCATAGTCCCTTCAGCCAGAGCTTCCGAAGTCCCGGCAAGAGTTAATCACTACGAGCTAGATTAAGATGACAAGGCCCCTCCACTCCCGGGATACCTTTGGTAATATCTTGCACTGCCTCCTTGTAGCTCTCTGTTCTGACCTCAGAATTCGTGATCGATGTTCATCAATGAGCAAACCCTCTCGATCTAGTATGCTGTGGTGCAGGGACCGTGTAGCCCGCCCGTCTTCAATGACTTTTGATGCAAACCTTCGGCTTCTGATCTTCCTCTTCCCCTCTTAGCCGCTCCTCTTCCCCCCAAAAAGTAAACATCAATAAAATGTAGACCAGAAATTTATGGACCACCACACCCACAATGCAGGATGTCGCGGTGAGTAGACGGTCACAAAGTACATTTCATTCTTCTTGCACCAAAAATAGGCCTATACCACGGACCGACCTCCTGTGAAGGAGGTTGGCAGATAAGGGCCAGAGTGTTTGGCAAGTGTTCTTGGGGAATGCGAGAGGAAAAGCAGAGGAGGAGGTGAAAAGTTAGGGTCGGAGAAAAGCAGGGACTGAAAGGGGGTGCGGGAAGGAAGGCAGAGGAGGATGAAAAAGGTAGAAATGGAGGAAGGAAAAGACGGAAGCGGATGAGGTGATGAGTGTGGTGTGGTGTGACACAGGTGAGAAGGAGGTAAACTAACAAGAAGCAACAAATGGAGAGCTGACAAGCAAATGCTGGGGCAAGATAGAGGACGAACCGGGAAAATGCAAAAGAGCAAAAGAGCCAGAGCGAGCATTGCCATGGTGGATGAACGGAATCACGCCCGCAAGTATATTACACCTCCATATCCTATCATCGCAACCAAGACTTGCGTCCCTTATATCGTATATCGGTTTTTATCCCCCGACCGTAATATCGATCTCATACAGCATAGACTCATAGATTATGAGTCATAAACTCAAGACCCCATGCCTGTAACACCAAGCCAGTCTATTAGAAACAAAATTAAATCGCTAAAGTGCAGCAGCATAATCTCATAGAAAATGTAAGCTTCGAAAGAAGGGGTCAAGTCCGGGGCAAGATCGTGACTTCCTGACCAGTTCGGCCCATCTTCTCAATCCCCATGCAGTCCTTGCCATGTCTGCCTGTGTATACACCAAATGCGTATGTTCTCGCAGAGCCACGAGCAGGGAGAGCATTCAGCCTCGCCGCAAGATCTGCCTTCGATCTTGGACCGCGGAAGGCAGCATCATCCAAAATCTCACTTCCGTAGACAAAGCTGATAATCTCGGCAAGGGAGTCGACTGCGTGCGGAAGGTACATACCCAGTCTACCAGGGATGAGGAGAAGCAGGCCGATGAAGTAGAGGATGAGGAGTGTGAGGGCGATGTAGAATGACGGAAGGTTCGGAAACATGTGGACAATGCCGGATCGGCTGGTGAGTGGGAAGAACATGCCACCTGCCAGCACGGGGAGAAGGATGAAGAGGACTGAGAGCAGCGATAACATCATGACGCGATAATGTCGATTCCTGTATGCACGTAGTGAGCATATGATTGGGAGGTCGGCAGTATATTCGATTAGTAACGAATTCGCTGCTGTCGCCCCGTTTGGGTTGCTGAACTCCGACCAAGGTGTAAGTCGTCGGATAGCCAAATCAAGAGGCTGGAAAAGGAGGTAAAGCAGCATTCCGAGCACAGAAGGTATGAAGCTGTATAGAAAGTTGGCTGGTGAAAAGCCTGTGCCTGAAGGAGCCGGCCTAACCAAGGGGGAGAAACCTTTCCGGATGGCGGTGGCTGGTACGAATGAGACGATAAACAGCGCTGACAAGAGGACGAAGGCTGTGATACACCACAGGACGACGTACGTATCCCGCAGGTACCATGGTATATAGCGATACCGGATATCATGACTGTAAAGATCCATGTGCTTCTCCATATCTGCCCCAAGATCCACATCAGTCTCGTGCTTCTCCTGCAGCCTGCCTCGTTCCACTGTATACCTTCGTATTGTTGATCCTGTCTCGCCAAGGCAGTAAAATTGCCCTTGGTGTTGATTCGAAGTCCTCCACCAGCCAAGCCTATCACTGCGGCCAGCAAGCCGGGATTTGATCTCATCTTTCGTTCTCATGATGTCCGTCCCAGGATAGTCTCTCAAACTATTGCTTCGGGGTAGCAAAGCAATAACATCCGCAAGTGACCGAGGCTCCCACATCATGCCCGTAGTCCGGTTAATGAAGAACAAAGCCATAATGAAGGCAGCTATCACCACCAGAACATAAATTGCCACAAGTGTCCAAGCGACTCCTTGTACTGTGACCCATCGCCAAACGCCATCCCTTAATACGACAGAAAATAAACTGCTCTGCAATGGTATCGTAAAAACCGACAACCAGAAGAGCGTATTCGAAATATCAAACACTGAATCGCCGTCCCACCGTGGCCATAACATAGTCCTTGGAAATACTCCCAGGAAAAGGGCATCGACTCGTTTCTCGGCGTCATCCATCGCCATCAATGTAAAAGGCATGATCCTCGTCATAGCAGCCATAATACATTGCACATATAGAAATATACATGCCGCAAATATTTGCGGCAGGAACCCAAACACAAAGTATTTACCACTGTATATTCCGTCCCACCGTGTAAGGCCATGGTGAGAAGATGAGTAAATAGCACAGAATATTAAAACGGATATCATCAACAAACAAAACATCAC
>Ga0068631_100974_pt1 | contig 10793 bp, 8 predicted proteins | sample InSIn5gowninarea_2_FD_77434 | JGI IMG/M metagenome (GOLD analysis project Ga0068631, IMG submission 77434) | Clean room microbial communities from NASA Spacecraft Assembly Facility at Jet Propulsion Laboratory, Pasadena, California, USA -... ...
GGGAGGGCGGGGAGTGGGGGTGGGAGACGGAGGGAGGGGGCGAGGGAGGGTTCGGGGAGGAGGATAAGCCAGAGGGAGAGTTCGGCGAGGAGGGGGGGGGAGGGGGATAGGCGTGAAGAAGGGCTGGTTCGGTATGATTCGTCGACGCAGATGCAGATGAGGGAGAGTCGGCGGCCTGAGGCACAGAGAATAATGAGCGGAGGATCACGGGTGTCGAGGACGAGTAGGCATTACTAGTATTGCATGACGAGAGACGGCTGTACAATTTCCTCTTCATTCTATATATACATTTCTGTTACATGCTGTATCATTTGTGGCCACTGATCACTAACACCGCACTTCCCAGCTGCCTTCTAATATCTTCCTTCTCGACATCATGCGTGTCTTCCACCTCGCCCCACATCGACGTTTGCCATCTGACCTCTATTGTCGCCGCCATAGCTGCCTCTTCAATGCCAAACCTCGGTCCCGTAACTCGTTGCAAGTCCCTGAACTCTTCGCTCCACTCGATCAGTAGTCGTGTTCCAATCAGTAGGCTCTTCGTTGCGAGGCCAGCCCTTTCGAGTCCTGCTAGCTCAAAAGGTGGTAGCCCTGTCATCCAGCCGCGAATAATTGATCGTGTTACTTCCGATTGCTGCGCCGGCATAATGGTGTTTTCATCTAGCACGGGTGTGATCTCTACACCCGGCCAAACGGTAGTGTTCAAGTATGAGATTATTTGCTCGGCCGTCTCTTTTTGTATCTGTCGCAAACTTGGACGGGTTTCCACGTCCCCAGTTGTACCACTCTTTCCGAGATCGAAGGTTGTCGGCGCTGTGCTAGGAGCCCAGCAAAGGAGTGTGTCCGTGTCAAGATAGCGCATCATGTTTTGTATGATCTCCTCACGGATTTTGGTATCACCCTTGGACTCAGCTTCTACTATGTCCTGCGCCCGGCTGACGATGCTTGTCATGGGAATATTGTGCCCCTTGAGGGCTTGTTGCGCCGAGGTGAGGAGATCCCATTCAATAGCTATTGCATGCGCCAGATGTGGTTTGGATTTTGGAATTGTGAGAATGGCTTTTGTGGGCGTCCGGACTGGGCGTGTATCGAGTGATATCTGATATCCTTCGGGCGCCTCCTTAACAAGTACATCCTTCCAGAATCGCTTTCTTAGAGGTGAAGATTTAGATCCAGATTGCTGAGCGCGAATTTCTTTCGACTGTTGGATCATAGCAGCCTTCTTACGGCGCTCATCTATTCTGGTCCCATAGCCTGAAGGCTCCGGTGGTTGAGGTGGTGGAGCTTGCACAGTGATAGGTAAGGGATTGGCACTTGATGGCCGGGACTGCGAGAGGTGGCGGCATGGTTGCTTTGACACCCGACATTCTGTGACAGGGCGTTGAGCTCGAAGTGCTCGATGGAGAAGGGTCTCGATGGCGGGTTTCGTGGCCATAGTGATGGCAGCTTAAAGAGGTAGTGATAGAAATGAGGATGGATGATGGTATCAATGTTGGTATTAATTATTATCTCCGTGAAGTCCGGCACAGTTCTAAAGATCGACCAACCAGGATTACAACCATTCAGTGTTGGTGAATGAGCCTAGGGTTAGGGTTCGGAGTTGATTAAGGGGTAAACATTATCAAACTGTAACCACGCCACTCCTAATGGTCAAGTTTTTATGTTCCAATGTAACACGAGACCACGATGAGCGAGTATTACAACATGCCGCAACTCTTACCAATTGAACACGAACGACCCTTTGACAGTAGCTGGTATTGTATCAGTCCATCATTTACTATCACTACTTTCAACAGTTGATTATGCCCTTTGACGACGTGGTGGCTTCTTACGCCTTTGCTATGATGACCTTGTCTGGCAGGATTATAGTCAGCATCTCAGTCTTGTCCCAGACCTCTCTATACGCTTTCTTGTGTCGAGTTTGAGGTAAGGCTGTTCCCCGGGAGAGTTGAACAATATGTAAATCACTGAATTCCAGCACAAAGCAATGTCATGCGTAAAACCGGCACAAGACCGAGGGATAGTATTCCAACAGGCAACGCTTACATGCTCGTTACTCTTGAGAGGTGCGTGGTGATAAGATGATATGTTCCAGGACACTGGACTGCTGCAGCTTTCGCCATTAAGATCATGAATTGATGTTCCGTCAAGTTGGTAAGGTAAGCTTTTCTGTCCAAGTGAGATGCAGGGCTGTGGTGGCATGTCATGCCCTCCTGCTCGCGGACATATACAGTGGCAGGATTGTGTCGCGGACCATGATGTTCTTACACCACATACTCGCTATTTCTCTACCGGAGATTTAGAAACCTTTTACTGGGACCTTACGCTGCTAATTCCTCCTCAACAAAGCAGTCAGGAGAGGTAAGAATGTCTTCGTTCTTGCGTGGATTGTGGTGGGAAGGAGGTGGAAAGGGGAAACGTGAAGCGAGACCTATACCTCATGAGAAGTGAGCTTTGGCTCGGTTGCAAATACGATATGTTAACAGTTCATGGCATATAGCATGGACACGACTCGACAATACCCCAGAATTGCTATCCCTCCATATTCGGCAGGTCATGGAAGAAGAATCACGGGAGTCTAGAGCGATATCAAATCTCCTTACCAGTAGGAGGCTGGCGGAAAAAATTTTTCCTCCACATACATGTACCTGGCATTGATTTAGCCTGTTTGACCTGTGGTTACCCCCATAGGCCACCTCCCGAGCTCTCTCGGACTTACCAGGGCACTAATGGGACGAGAGTTCTCGCTAACGGTATGATACTCAGTCCATCACGAACTACAGTCTCAAAGTTTGCACATCTATGAACACGGCATCATGATCGAAGACAAAGCTTTCCAAGGACAATCTTCGATGATCGAAGCGGTCGATGTATCACAAAAGGGTGTCGACTCGAACACGACTTCGGAGCTCGAAGTTGACAATTACCATGGGATAACGTTTATTTTCCACAGTAAGCACTAGACTTGCGTTGCCCGTCAACCGCAAAACGCAGTTTGCGTGACGATATGGCACCCAGATGAGTTCTGGACAATCGTGCTGTAGATGAGAATCGATGCCTGGATTTCAACGAAGCCCATCGTGTCATACCACACATGTCGTGACCTCTCAAAAACCTTGCTACCATAGATCTCAGCAGGTCAATGCCTTACCCATTCCAAAACAACATACAAGAAAACATCATCACCGCCAGATCATCGGTCATGACTGTGTGGTCAAATCTCAACGATGTTCCATTACGACTGTTGGGCAGTCACTGCAGCCAATCTTGAACAGCAGAAACTCTTCAGCTAACGAGCCTCATCTCAATTTCTCATCCGCAGACACGCCTCAAGAATCGACATGTCTGTCTCGAACCTCATACGCGTGGTCAAAAAGCTCGGCAATCGCCTACCTAACCACTGTATGTGAGCATCACCGGAAGTTCTCGCTGCTCAGTACGCACGAACCAAAAACCTTGCAAAGCAGAAGTACAAGTAAAACCAAGCGAGCCGAATGTGGAGGGACAAGGAGGAGGAGGGCACGCGGAATTGCTTTTCCGACTCTCGCTTCGTTTCGATCGATAGCCGACGCTGACTTAGGATGGAGATTGCCGAGTCTAGATCGATGAGTCTGTCTGCTTGGAGTACTGTACTGTACAACAATGGAGGAGGAAGGATTTCGGAGGTACTGAATCGAGAATGTGTGTTACTCACTACTCGAAGTGCATCTGAAGAAGGTAAGGTAAGTTAACCAGCCTCTTCTAGCTATGAGAAGGGAAGACTAAATCTTGGATGTTGAAGTAGCACTTTTGGTGGAGTTATGGATTGATTGAGTCAATGACAGTTAATGGCCAGTGGGTGCAGCTATATACTACAGCATTACCCAGGTAATCGGCAGGTGCGTCAATATACTCATAGTAAGCAAGTGCAACAGATGTGAAGACCTTCTCATGTGTTGCTAAATTCGTACTGCTTTCCTTGTGTGCGATGACCTGAGGAATGTGGATTTTTATTCTGTGGCTTGAGCTGTGGAGGTCCTAAGTGCAACCTATCTTTCAATAGTCTTCAATATCTCGTGCAATGGCAGTGTACATATGAAGACAGCAAGGAATTAATGATCCCACTTCTAATGTTTTTGTTCACTTATCACGATTCGTACCAGTGTAATGCGGCAGCTATACACCTCGCGATTGTGCTGTGCCTCATCTATCCTTGCGCATCTCCATCCCAAGCGTTACTCTTGTGCTTGGGTACCCACCCATACTCGTTATCGCCCCCTGGAAGCCCTTCGGCATCCTTCACGGTGCCCAGAAACATCTCAGAAAGCTTGATCCAATCCTTATAGCTATCACTCGCCATCAGCGTCTCCAACTCGTCCCGTCCTCTATATCTAGGTGGTCGCTCGTTGATCACTGGAGGGAGATGTTCTAGCAATCCGATAGGAACATATCGATGTGCAAAAGAAAGATATTCGAGAAGGAAGCGGCGTGTGGTAGAGATTCCGTGGGTGTCGCTGCCCCACGCTGCAAGCCCATTCTTGACAAATGTCTCGATGTATCCGAGACGTTCTGAGGATGATTTGTCCAAGTACTGATTTAGTGCTATCTCTTCGAATATCCATGGTTTTATAAGTGCGCCTCGACCGAGCATGACTGAGTCAACACCGGTGCGTTCAAGGTGATCATAATAATCGACATGTGAATAACAGTCACCATTACCAAGAAAGAAGACTGGGTTAGGCTTGCTGCTCTGCTGTGAGCTATGGCCATTGGTTTGGTCTCGAGGATCGGCCTCTCGAATTGTGTCTGTCTCGGCATCGACCCGAGCATTCAGATCTTTGATCAAAGCTGCCGTCTCGGTGATGTAATCCCAATCGGCTTCTCTTGTGTATCGCTGTTGACGGCTGCGTCCGTGGAGAGTGACGGCGGCTACACCACATGGTATGTCTCGCGGTGTACCAAAACCGCGGTATGCTCCTAGCACGAGTCGCTCCACAAGCTTCTGAGCAGTTGGTTGACCAGTCTTCGTGCCCATCCGAATTTTGCAAGACACAGGTATCGGACCGGAAACACTGTTCATGCCTCGGAGCATTTTGTCAAGCTTGTTGGGACTATCTAGCAGGGCGGAGCCAGCGCCTTCTTTGTAGACCAGATCGATCGGACACCCGCAATTCATATCGATCACACGCAGACCTTGTGGGAGGAGGGTACTCAGAACTTCAGTAGTTTTGATGGCGAGCCAGGGCTTGTTGGCACTGATCTGAGCACCAAAGCGGAGATCTGACGAAGCAGTGTAGCCATAATCATAGACAACGTTACGCTTTGAGGGAAGAGATGAGATCCTATCGTTGGACAAAAAGGTCGGCGGTTGGATCTCGGACTCGTGGGCTTTTAGCAGTGCCCATTCTGACTTTTGACCCGAGAGAAGAGGAAGAGACATGGCCATCTCGGAGTAGGTAAATGTTGCACCAAGAGTTGTGCAAAGACGACGGAAAGGGAGGTTGCCTTGGGTGGTGAGGGGCGCAAGCGTTGGTGTATCCGGTCCAAAATATAGACGTCGCTTCTCTGACGGCAGCAGCGGCGGCTCCACATAAGATGCCCGCTTGTCAGCTTTTCCCGTCTCATCGGGTTCTGGGGATGAAGAGTTCGCTCTTCCATTAGAGACATGTTGAGATTTCTGCCTGCCTTGATCTTCCGGATTCTGTTGACTTGCCTCAAGGTAGGGAATGTATTTGTCTGATTTTGGTGTTGGGAACTTCTTTCGCATCAATGACTGTTTGTCCTTCACATCAATATTGTTCGCTACTGCAATTTCTGTGTGCTCAGAATGTGAGTCGTCCTCAGCCTTCGATATTTTCTCGACATCTTCGACCAATACAAGCTCTTTTTGACCATCCGCATGCTCAATCTCCTTTGAATGAGACCCAGCAAATCGGCAGGCCCACCCCATACGACATGTGCCTTGTTCTGACCATACTGGACATTTACCACCAAAGGTTGTCAAGTCGCCCTTCTTCGACTCCTTTAGGTATCTTCGTAGATCATGTTCGAACTTACACTTGTCGCCATATGGGCACTCTCTCGGCGAGAACTCGGGCGAGTGATTCCTGGTTGCGCACAATCCTACCTCGTCAGACGCTGCCTTCAGTCTGCGGTCTTTGTTCTGGCCTTTCTGCTTCTTGCGTTGGCCTTTGGAATTGTTGCTTGTAGATCTGTCCTGGTGATGGAATGCCTCAGCAGCATCATCATCTCTACTCTCTATTTCTGGCTTAGTACGATCAGATGGCTCGTGGTGCAGTAGATATTCTTCTTTGATAGGTGCAGTGCCTTTTCTTCGCTTGTCCTGGTGTTCAGAATTGCCATCGGCTTCGTTATTGAGCTTCCTCTTGACAGGGCCGGAATCAGTTTTGATCTCAATCGTACCGTCTGAAACAAGACTACTGGGTTCATGCTTCAGGCTTGGCTGACCATTCATGGTGGCTCCGTGGGCCGCTTCACCGTTCATTGTGCTTCCACAGTTCTATACTTGAAATTCAGGCGATGCTTAAACAGACAACGGAGGCGGATGAATGAAGCAACTTGAACGTCGGTACGCTTAATTTCTTGCCACAAAAAATTATGGTCAGATTCAATTTGTTGCTCACGTGACCAGTCCCCAAGGCAGCAAATGCCAGTACCTTATGTAAGGCTCATCTGAGTTCATTGTCTAGATTCAAGTTCAAGCTGCGTGATACACATTTCTGGGTCTGGTTTCTCAATGTATACATTGATTCTGCCGTTACAAGCTCCGACTTTCAGGGCTCGCGGAGGCAGGTCGGAGCAAGGGAGGAAACGTCTTGGATATCACTCTAGTACAGATTATGTAATTATAGTCGCGACAGAGTGTTATACGGACCGGTCTAGCCAGCATCGCTCATGGCGAAGCTGGTAAAGGACTACTAACGAGACTCATGGTGTAAAAGCGGGAGTATCTATGGTATACAAATTGCAGTGGTCAATTTTGTAGGTCATGTTCCGTCGTGCGATTCTTGAAGACCTCCGGAATTGTTGCTGTTGCATGTGCGAAACGTCTTTGTTATGGCACTTATGTGCGTGCTGTATATCTTCACCAAACCGTTTCGGCATAGATTCCGCGGTTATGGATTTATTCCCATTACGGCAACTGCCACAACAAAATCTCGGGACGTTTGATAGTAAGTACGGTACAGTATTCGGGTGGTTGTCAACAATCAAATAAGGAAATTGCTCTTGTGCCACAACGTCGAAAGCCGAGGAGTAGTGAACCAGAGTGGTGGAATTGCTAACGTAACAAGATCCGTAGTAGTGGGGTCGAGGCGTGGCGACACTATGCGAGGCGCTCGCGCTGGTGGCAGCCGTGTCTTGCATAAATTCGAAGGCTTGAGACATACCTGCGAGGCTCGGTCAACAATATGTCCTACGGTGACAATGGAGCAGCAGCCTCCCAGCCGCAGCAACTAATGGATGCATACACCGAGTGCTAATGGAATTGACATCGACCCACAGACATGGACACTGTACAATAATGAGAGTGATGGACAGGAACTACTGGACATGTACATACATGTAACACTCCGTATACGTAGCTACTGAGTCGTAAAACACATGCATTACCTAAGTACGGAGCACAACAAGGACAACTGGTCTTGAACTCGAGCCTCTCGGCCGTCTTCATAAGTAACGTCGCTGTCGTTGGATGCATAGTTTTAGAGAGCTAGGTTCGAGTAGGAAACACACGAGTATACTGTAGATTAGATGTGGTACTGGCGACCAAGACTTCAGGTCGCATGGATTGACATGCATACATATCGCTTTTTGCGAGCGACAAAGAGAATGGATTGAGGGTCGTCAGTACTGTACTGTAAGTGTTTTGGCCACTTCTGGACTGTTGAGTTAGGCTAACGCAAGGCATACGTGGTTGTTGTTGCTGCTTGTTGAGCCCATCAAAGAACAAGCGGCAGTTATCAAGAGTCTTGAGTCTTCGACATCACAGTATAGGTAGGCCCGATCGTTCTCAACCTAGTTTCCATACGGTACATGCCGCCGATGGTTAGTGGGTATTAACATTGTCCTCCACTCAGTCAACAACACAAGATACTATCGTAGAAGAAACAACATACATATGGTACAGTGCCGTAATCTTGCTGTAGTGTGGAAGCGCACAGACAAGGGCATTGTCAGTCGACTAAAGTGAGATTGATCTGCCAGCTCTCCATGTCACTGACTGGATTGCTTCACAATTAGGCTCAGGAGTGAGTTGTCTCTTGGCATGTGCATCGAATGCATGGTTGCAATGCTTGGACGTTGTGCAGTATGCCGCTTCGAGGGATCTGACGGCTAAACTCAACACAACCTCAACACATCCCGATCGATGCACACCCGAGACTCCATAAACAATGCTTGTCAATTGTGACGTGAAACGCATGCAGCTCGTTAACATATGCCAGATTTCATTCGATCGCTTTGAATGACGATTCGAACATTAGCAGACTGGGTGAGAGTCAATGCGGCACTTGTATGTAGAGTTGACAAGGACAATGCGAAGCTGTTGGGAGAGACAAGTAACCCGTACATAAATTGTACGTCTCGGTGTGCCAGCCGAAGTGGTTACAATGTAATCCACTAGGGGTGGACTTCGATACCACTAGTACCTTTTGATGGACTAACGGTGACAATATGGCTTGAGAGTGCTCGTTCTTCCTCATTTCTGACACGCTAGCGTCTTGTCGTTGTGATGTTGTCGAGAGCATCTCACAGATGATGATATATGCCATCCTATATCAAGCCTGTCAGCGACTTCTGGCAAGATCACCTGCATCCTCCTTGCTACAGGACTGGACTCACCGCCACTGCACAACTGCACAACCGGGATGCTGTATCCGTTCGTGGAAGAACGGGTCAGTGCCAAGCCGCAGATCGGCTTATGACGAAGCTGGACGAAATTCGGGATGCACGACTTACCGACGAGTGGTAGGCTGTCATTCACTGGACTAAGCTGTCGACTCGAGCATTGGATCCACTAAATTTAATATCAACTCGCCCCATACCCTTGTGGTCCTAGCCAGACAGACCGCGCCCGCGAGGCTCTGCTAGAGGCCCTTTAAGAAAGTGTCGAGACAGCGCTTCTGGCGCTGGCTCGGTGACATGCATTTACAGTACCTGTAGCCGTGTTTGTCCGCTTAGAAGCCGTGATTGAGCTGCCATTCCGTTCGAAGAAAGTAGCCGACTACTATGCCCCGTCATCATTACCTGCGGTCCCGAAATTGCCTATGTTCTAGATAGTATCTATTGTAACGTCCTCCCCACCATAGAGTGTTGTTGTGAGAGCATACATCTAATTGTCGCTTGCTGTACAAAGATCGTAGTGGTGGAAACTCAAGCATCACAACATTATCTGTACTCGGAAGACCTGCGCCTTGAAAGTCACCCACACCCGACCGCCACTCCATTCTTCACAACCAGCTAATCAGCTTGCTTATTTCTTCCCGAAACATACTGGCACTCTTCTATGTTCAATTCTCGATCCTCACCGCCGCCTCTACAACACTCGCCGTCTCCAAGTGATCTCACTTCGTCTAACTCTTGGGACACTGCTCCAGTCACACCTGTTACACTTGGCTTCTCCCCAGCAAAGCGCTTCGAGAAACCGCCAGAGGTAGTTCCGTGGTTCCAGCGGCCACCCAAAGCTGCCACAGTCACTACAAGTCTTACCCTTGACTCGTCACTCATTGATCCCGACTTTGACGAGAATACATTTCCTCTGTTCGGCGCTTCACCTCGGCGCTCCCACATGGCCGTTGGAGCCCCGTCCGATGATCAGATCCCACCTCGAGAGCCTTCGACATCTCCGCGCGGCAACCAAGCCTCGAGTTTGACTGCAGCGTTTAAACAGACAGCCAACAGCGAGGCATCGGCCTTTCTGGCGCCCCCAATGGATTCATCGAAGCCCTCTTTCCTGAGTCCAGAGCACTCAGATATGTCCAGGTTCGAAAATGGAGCGAGGCCAATCTCGGTAAAAGGCAGGCCTGCCAACAACCGGCGCGAGAGTCTGGCCCAGAGTATCGGTATGGGTATGAGCTGGGGCGGTGTCTCTGTAGGAAGCTGGATTCGTGATGAGTAAGAAATGGCTAGTATAACCTTGATCAACCATATGCTAACAAGTCGTAGTATGATGATGTCTGGCACCTCACCTTTTGCCTTCCACCAGTCTCCGAGCTATCATTCGTCCTCCTACCTTCCGAAGCTCGAGGCCAATTTTATGAAGGATTTTGTATGCTGTGGTATGACCTTACCTACCTTGCATGATTTACTGCAACATTATGAAGAAGCACATGCGCAAAAAGAGCCGGCACAGAATGATGGGGTTGGCCAGCCGGCAATGCCAGATCAGCGTGCCGCCATCGCGACCAACACTGCTGCACAGATCCAGCACGAAGCACAAAGACGCGCACAGACTGAGCACCTCCATGGCGGCGCTGTGCAGCCAACTTCGAGTAATCGATCAGGCTTCAATAATACATTGCAGACTATCCCAGACATGGATACTGTTGAAGATATGGAAATGGACGACATTGACGGAGACGACGAGACAACGCCTCCTTCCAACATGTTTGCCCAATTATCCAATCAAAATTCTCCTTCGATAGGATTTTCGTCTATGAATCAACCACAGGTTCCTCAACTAAATACCAATATGATGCAGAGTCATCAAGCATATCGTAACTCCACTCCAAATACGCCCATCACTGGTCGAAATTCTGCCGCTATGCAAGGGGCGAACATTTCCTCGACCCTCA
>Ga0068631_100977_pt1 | contig 10763 bp, 11 predicted proteins | sample InSIn5gowninarea_2_FD_77434 | JGI IMG/M metagenome (GOLD analysis project Ga0068631, IMG submission 77434) | Clean room microbial communities from NASA Spacecraft Assembly Facility at Jet Propulsion Laboratory, Pasadena, California, USA -... ...
GCATACCCCGCCAAAGCTAACACAACGACCAATTCACAGACTGGGACAACATTGGCTTCCAAGTCCGCGAAGGTATGCGCATAACTGTCTCCTGTCGCAACTCACAAGTCCTAACTCTTCCAACCAAAGCTTCTGGCAATATCGCAAACGCTGTCTGCGGTTACACTCTCGATGACGTTCTTGCTGTCAGGAACCACAATAGTCGTCTTCTCTCCCTCCTTTTTGACACCCAAGAATGCAGAAGTGCTGAACTCGTCAATCTCCGTTCTCGTCCTCGAGTCCAAATGCAAAGTAATGCCAAACCCATCAGCTCTGGCCCTCTCACTGAACCTCAACACAGGCGCATAGTTGCCGCCGACCTTGGCAGATCCGGTTCCATGAGGAGCAGCGCGGTCGAAATCTTCGAGGATTAAAGCAGGCACGGAATGAACACCGTGATAAACACCCACAGGCAACACCCAGACCACAAACGTATATTCCTCGGGTGGAGACAAGCCCAACTGCGCAGAAGATCCAAAGAGCAAAGGACGAATATACATGGCCGCTCCTGTTCGAGCAGGGGGCACGAATTCCGCGTTCAATGCCACAGCAGCCTTGACACAGTTCTCGAAATGTTCGACGGGGACTTCGGGCATGCTGACGAAAGAGGCGGAATGTTGCATGCGCTTTGCGTTCATGGATGGGCGGAAGATGGTGATTGCCGAGTCATCGGGTGTGCGGAAGGCTTTGAGACCCTCGTAGCATTGTTGACCGTAGTTGAGACCGGGTGCCATGCCATGAATGCGTAGGTAAGGGTCGGTGACGAATTTGGGAGGAGTCCATTGGCCTGTTTTCTTGGAGAAGGTGGATTCGATGTGGCCGTTTACTGTGTAGGAGGAAGAGTTAGGACTTGTGAGTTGCGACAGGAGACAGTTATGCGCATACCTTCGCGGACTTGGAAGCCAATGTTGTCCCAGTCTGTGAATTGGTCGTTGTGTTAGCTTTGGCGGGGTATGCGGATGTGAGGTGCTGGAAACGCATACCAATGGTGCTGACGGGAGGAGGAGGGAACGAAGTAGCCATTGTTGCGCAGTGCTTCGATTGTCAGATTGAACCAAGTCTTAAAATCAATTGAGGTGAGAGAAAGGTTGGTGAGTTGTTGCCAGGAAACAAAAAGTAGCATCGATCTTCCGTAGGGCGTGGGGCGTGACGCATCTCCACCCATCAGGGTCCAAACATGAATCACTGAGCTTATTTCTTTTTCCTTTTCTTTTTTCTTCCGATCGTCCACATACTTGATTAGGCAAATGAACATAAGATTATTGTTAGTATCCGAACAGCACCCACATCTGCTTGTCATTTGCTTTGTCCCCCGATCCATAATCAAGAGTATTGATCTCCACCAGATTATGCTTAGCTAGAACGCTTGATTCCATTTCACTCTCCTTCATCAAAGAGCTATGTAGCGACTTGGTTATTCGCTTCAACTAGGTAGGTTTCAAGGGCTGCCAATTACCACCAACACCACTACCCATACCTGCATCATCCTCATCATCATCCAGCAAATTTCTCTGACCAGTACCTCTCCTAGGAGGCAAAGGTGGCCCTCCATCTCTACTCTGCTGACTAGTCTGTCTAGACCAAGTTTCAATCCCCTTCGTGTTGACCTCGCCAGTATTACTCCTTCTGGGCGGTGGAAGCATCGGCATACTTCCACTTTTCTGCAGTCCTCCCGGCGATTGCGGCAATGTGTTTACCCTCGATGGTAATTTGGGGGCGAAATCATCACGGGTGCGGGAGGGACTTTCTGACCGCAGCATTGACGGTTTCTTGGGCACAGGTGGGGCAGGTTTGCGCGGTATAGTTTTCTGATCCATAGAGGAACGGGGTGGAAGCGGTGGGTCGGGTTCAGAGATTGGGTCGTCGAGGAGGCTGCCTTGTTGTGAAGATGTAGATCTGGATTGTTGATGTGCAGGCCATGCTGGAGGTAATTTACGATTAGACACTGTAGATCTCCTGTTCAAGTTTTCGCTCGACGTTGCAGCAGAGGAGTTGCGTTCGCGAATCGAGGCAGCTCTCGAGGCAGGTGGATTTGGTCGGGGCACTTTGACCCAGTCGGGTTCGGAGGTGGTGCTGAATGGGTTGGGTGGTCTGGAAGGATTGCGGACGTGGCCTTCGGGTGCTTTGACTTGCGAGCGGACAGGGACACCATTGTCTAGCCACCATTTTCTTCTATCGGAGGATGCGGGAGGTAAACCGGGTTCAATCGACTCATAGCCGAGTAAATCTTCGTCCTCGGTGTCTTCGGCTCTGGTGTTTGCAGTGTGGCCGCCGACGACAGCACGTCTCTGTCTGTAGAGTCCTTCGCTGATATCCTGCTTCTTCTTCTCATCGATCACTGTGATAGTGCATTGGAAGGTGGCGTAGACGGGACGGTGATCTGAGAACTTCAATGGCGCGGTGTTGTAATGAATTTGGCGGAGATTGTGACCTTTGGTCAAGACTCGATCGCACCATGCAGGGATACGAGCTTTGTCGCTCGAATCGTACTCATCTGTGCCAACATCATATTTGTATGTCGGCAAGAAGGTAATCCTGGCCTCGTTGTAGTATGGGAAAGTCTTGCCATGAACCATTTGAAGGTTCAGCTACGGTTGGTCAGCATACAGTCGGTAATTGTAAGACGAATAAAACTTACCTGATCGTTCTCGTACAACTTCTCGAGATCACCCATCTTGACCAACTGTCTCGTCTTCTCATTCGCCATACCAATGCGGTAGTTGAAATCACCAAGCCAAATGATAGTGTCATGATCCTCAATCGATCTGTTCCTCTGGAAGCGAAGTCCGTGACTGATGGTCCGATAATCCTGGTTACGCTCCTCATAGTTGGCGAATCCTGCAGCCAAGTGTGCCGTGACCAAGCAGATCGATGTATTGGCGTACTCCATACGAATAGCCACAGCACCCTTGTTACCTGCCATACCAGACATACCAGTCTTCTTCAAAGCTCCCTCAACATTCTTGATATATGGCAAGACGCTTGCCTTGACGAATACAGATAGAGAAGCGCCGACCAATTGCCCGCCTCGCAGCATGACATATTCCTCTGATCCCAGAGTTTGAGCATGTTCGTTGAGACATGTTTTTACAGCATCTTCCCAAGCTTGTCTTCTGTGAGGGTCGGTAGACATGATCTGCTGGGGACTGAGATCCACGATTTCCTGGAAACCCACAGCCACAATCTCGGGCTGTTGTTGCGATAGATCGATAGGAGGACAAAGCCAAGGTGACAGATCCTCAGAAAGGCCTCTAGTCTTGCCGTTGAGGTTGAAGGTACCAACGTAGATGTTGATATTGTCGTAGGCCGAATATTCATTCGTCCTCTTGATGAGCTCTGCCGATACCCAATCATTGATCGGGTCGAACAAATGGACTGGAACTTGATCCATCAGACGACCCAAAAGCATATCGATGGTATTCTGTCTGCCTTTGTCCTCGAAGTTGTTGATATACAGTCTTGTAGCACTCTTTCTGAAGTCGGCGAAAGCACCTGCAATAGATGACTTTCCATGTCGGGTGAACGATGACTTCAATGCACCTGTACCTGCGTAGATACGCGACAGTGCGTCACCGTTGTCAGCCCAAAGAGTACCATGTCTTACCCAGAAGTCATTGGTCGCCATCCTTTCGCCTCGCTGGCTCAAAAACTCTTGGATGGCCAGTTGACTGATGAGTGTCTGAATAAGGTTTGTTCTGTCCAAGCAGTCGAGACAGTTTGTGCGGAATATACCTTCCTGCTGGAGTATACTCATGTTTCTTCTGATGTGTGACTGTGGTCTGCCATTGGCGTTCTTTGGCTGATCATCTACCTCTTCCGAGAGAAAGTAGGAAAAGTTCTCGACCGAGTCTTGAATATATCGCTTGATTCCTTTGGCTGCTTCATATCCAAGCGCACGAGTCTCGGCGTGGAAGTCGTAATCGGTCTCTTTGATGAGCTCGTGATCTTCAACTTCTTTCTCGCCAGGTTCACCCGAAGGCAAATTCAAAGGACTGTTACGAACATGATATTGATACCTCCGGCTCAGCTCAAGTTCACCAGGTTTCTCGTTGCTGAGCAGATTGACAACGTGAATATTGCCATAGTTGATCTCCAGGTCAGACATATGTTTGTCGAATGCCGGCTGCGAAGCTTCAGCAGAGCGCGTAAGCTGAATCTTCTGTTGACCTGGTGTGAATCCTGCAGCCTGCTCCCAGAATAGAGGAATACTGCCTCGTACTTGGACATAGGAGAAGCTTGTACCAGCGGGCGTGGAAAAGACGACTTCAGTCTCGACAAAGTTGGCAACATTACCATCATCATCAATACCTCGAGCGTTGAAGCGAGTACCAGCTCTGCGGCAAGATAGACGAGAAAGCAGAGTAAGAGTGGATGGGAAGCCAGAGGAAGCATGACTGATTGGCGATGATGCGGGTGGGACAGTAACCGTCATGGCAAATCCACGTATCGCAGACGTCAGAATGCGAGAGGCATCCAGTTCTCTTCTTTCATGTTCTGATAATCTGGAGCGAAAGCTGACCAGTGGCTGAATCATGTATGAGTTCCAGAGGAAGCCGGCATCGAGACTGTCGATTGCAACAGTTGCTGACAAGGATGACCTGCCAAAATTTAGCATCCGATAACGTCGACTGAAACAAGACATGGACTACCTGTCTTGTAGACGTCTGGTCAAATCAAAGTCGGCACTGTAGTAGAAACTGCCCCCGCTAAGAAGCTTCTTCATGGCCATACAAGGGTGTTCCAGGACAGGATCCTTGGCATGATAATGATCGAAATTATCCTCATCAAGATCATCAGTGGAGAAGTTGTTGAGGCGATCCAAAGTAAGAGAGTCATAATCGGACTTGTTGATGCAGTCTAATATCTTGTGAGCAACACATCCAACGACAGCCGAAAACAAGAAACTCACGAAATTCGACAGAAGTGATCTTCAAGACATTTTCACCATTTCTAACAGTGGCAGCCCTTTGCGCTCCATTGACAACGCAAAGAAAGATATCGCCATTGATGGTGATCAAGCCGAGGGTTCCGAAAACCGTAAGTGAGCTCAGGGATCGAAAGTCGGTAGTATCGGTATCCGCAACTCTAGCGAATTCGACCATACATCTTGGTTGCAGGGTATTGCTTTGCGTAGAGTTGACGGAAAGCGAGGAGGCGCCAGCAGTGGAGGCACTATGGCGGAAGGTTAAGATGTGGTCATCAGTGGCTAATGCAACAGCGCGATGAGGATGGTCCCTCAACAACACACGGATTGTCATGCCGCATGCTTTGCACTCGGAGAGAGTCCTTTGAAAGCAGAAAAGTCGATGCTGATATTATCGTAGGAGGTTAGGCATAATGTTATAAGCAGGAGATGAACAAACAACAGCTTCCGAACATCCTGTCTTGGGCAGTGACTCCGCGGGTGACGCCGAGGTCATTCTAGAGAACGTGACTAGTACAGCTATAAATATATACAAGATCGATTATGCTCAGACACGCATTTCGCAAGGTCTCCAAGAACGGGCCTGATGGGAGTGATTGTGTAAAGTCTTTGAGAAGTTCAAAGAGAGGACTAGGTTTTGAAGCTGCAGGCTTGGAACCACAATCTGAGACTATCATCTATATAGTGATCGGACCGCCAGCGGTGACAGGCAGCAGACAGTTCCAGCACGAAGTTTCGACTGTCGTAGGTTTCATACTAGGTGATGGGATAATTCATATTGATACAAGAAGATATTGAACGCCGTATACCATGCTTGCTCTGTTCACGGCACTTCAAGCACATCTGATGTATGCCGCTTCCAGAGCATTTCCCTGCCCGTAACATAAGATTTTGCTAATTTTGTACATGCGTCTGTCTTGGGAGAGCGAGAGATTCGGAAAAGAAAAGGACATCAATGACTGAGAGTGGATCTCTTCTTCAGGCGTCTTCTCTTTACCAAGTTGCGACCGTTTCTGCTGCGAATGCGGGCAAGGAAACCACTTCTTCGCTTTCTCACGCGGTGCGAGGGGTCGAATGTATCTCTCTTAGGACCTCTGGCTTGTAGGAGAGTGAGGGTGGTGGAGGAGGCTGGTAGAGTGGGAAGCTCGAGGGTGGTGTTGAGCGACAAGGTCGATGTTGGGGCGGTGGGAAGTGTCGGGCGTCTAGCTGACAGCAATGAAAATGTGCGGCTAGGATTGAATGTTAGTAGGCGCACAGTATGGGAGAGATGCGAGGGGAGACATGCGATTGTGCGGGTTGCGATGTGGCCAGTGGGCGAAGAGTCGACTGAAGCAGCGATGTCGAAGAGAGATTGAGCGCCGGTCGCGCTTGGGCAATCTGCCGTGTGCAGCGTAGGAACAGCATTGTGTGTGTGACTGATGATATCCAGGTCGCCGTCAGTCGCTCGTTGACAGCATCAAGCACTCAGCACTCAGCACTCAGCACTCAGCACTGTCGCCGGCGTGCTACGAAACTTGACGCTTGGACCACGACATTTTTCTCGACTTTCGCGAATCCGTCTTCCGCTCCGCGACGAAGATAACTTGCATTTTATTCTGCAACTCAATCATCTATACAATGGCCTCGACTACTCCTTACCCGCCCTCTCGCTCACATCCCTCGACTCGCATCTCCTCGGAAGATGCTCTCTCATCACTGAGCACCTTCATCGCTTCCTCGGAATCTACTCCATGGCTTCACCCCGATGCTCGCATTACTCCCGATGAGATCAAATACTCGACCAATGGAGGTCCCCAAGGAGGAATCATCATGCATCACTTGCGCCGTATCGAGAAGGGTCTGAATGGCGAGATTCTTGCTCCCGAACCCGACGATATCTTTGGTCTGCCTGAGGGTGATGATGCCAACCTTGACAGCCTCTCTGCTGGCTACCAGACTTCTCTGGACGGTGGCTTGAAGAAGGGCGCTCTGAAGAAGTTCGAAGATGAAGGCGAGGACCCCGAGACATATGCGCGCAACCAGGACATTCTCGAAGGCGACGTCGGCGAGAGAGATACTAGTCATGCTTTCGCTAGCTACGACGCAGATGCCATGGATGTTGATGACGATGCCTACGCTGGAACCGGCGGCCTGTCTAAGGCTGAGAGAGAGGCCAGAAAGGAAGCAAAGAAGAACAAGAAGAAGGCCATTGCTAGAGAAAAGGCCGAGAAGGGCAGAGCAGAGGACTGATCGATACATACCCACGACACGACGACTCAAAACCCGACTATAGCCACTGCACATACATCGGCAGGCACTACCTCGACCCGCTTGCGCACGCACTACTGCACTGGGACGACATATTGAGAGCGGACTTGTACGTCCTCGACAAAGTTTTATTTACGACACAGCTGTACTACAGCTCACGGCCTGTGGCCTCGGCCGTCTTTTCATCCAAGACCTCCTCCTTTTCTTGGCTCACTTTCTTCTCGCTGGTCCAGCCAACGGCCTTCAGGCGTTCCGTCAGGATTGGGTGAGAGTAATGGAAGCTGGAGTACATCCAGTCGGCATCCATACTCGAGAGATTCTGAATCTGGAGCTTGATCAAAGAGCTGGCCAATTCCGCCGAGTATCCGAGCTTGAGCGAAAAGTTGTCTATACCAAGCACATTAGCATAAATCTTCATAATCATGCAGCCATGTAACATACCAGCTTCAAACTCCATCTTTCTAGTCATGATGTTCATCAGGAGCTTGATGACCGAATCGGTAGGTGCCAAAACTTCGTTGAAGAGGATGAATCCAATCATGATTGGTCTCTCGCGAGTAAAGCCAAAGGCGTTGTAGAGCGACTGGTTGTTGATGAAGACAGAGAAGAGGGCGAACATGTAGAACAAATGGACCTGCGAGATGAGGAGCAATTTGGTTGTGTGTCCCATCTTCCAGTGACCAAGCTCGTGAGCAAGAACGGCCTCGATCTCCTTAGTATCGGACTTCTCAATCAGGGTATCGTAGATGACAATCTTCTTCTTCCAGGGCAGACCGGTAAAGTAGGCATTGCTGTGAGCGCTACGCTTGCTACCGTCAATGACCTGCAACTCGGAGAGAGGGAAGTTGAGACGCTGAGCAAGAGCTTCGACAGCGACCTTGAGCGGGCCAGGTTCCAGAGGAGTGAGCTTGTTGAAGAGAGGAACGATGACGATAGGGTAGATGGTGATAGCGAAGAGCTGGACACCAAGAGCAAACAGCCAGAGGTAGTAGAAGAACTTGTCACCAGTCTTTTGAATGATCTTCAAGAAAGCCCAGCCAAGAGGAACACCGAATGCGACAGAGAGGGCTTGACCCTTGAGCAGATCGGTCACCCATAAGCCGATTGTCTGCTTGTTGAAGCCAAACTTCTCCTCGAGGACGAAGTGGTGGTAGTATGAAAGCGGCAGGCTGAGGATGGTTTCGATGAATGATGAGGCGAAGACAAACAGCAACGAGTGGGCGATTTCTCCTTGACAGCTGGCAGGAAGGTAGCGAGTAAGAGCAAGACCAGTGAGAGCCCAGAATCTGGGATAGAAATCGTAGCGGATGACAGCGAGAGATTTGACTTGAGAGATGAGACCAGAGACGAAGCCGTACTTGGCTTTTGCGCGACCGTAAGCCTGAGGAGGATTAGTAGAGGGACCCTAGATGGACAGATGAGTAGGTATGACTTGCCTGACTCTTGTCGAAGGTGGCCTGGTCGACCTCATTCTGCAACTGCTTAGGCACCTTGGTCCCTTGCAGAACACGGTACTGACGGAAGGCCAGCCAGTTCTCCAGGAGATACTCGCCCAAGCTGAAGGAGATGATGAGGGATTTCCATGGGAAACCAGGACGATCAAGCCATCCGGCTAGACGACTGAGGATGTCCATCGTCTTGGGTTGACTAGATGGAATGTATCTTGTTCGAAGAACAGAGTTTGGGCAACGTTAGAGAAGTAGCACATGCGTGTGCCAAGCAAGACGTTTGAGCAAGCTCATGGCTTGAAACGGATCACGATATCAAGCGTGTGAGCTTTTCTTATACAGCGCAAGCCAACTCTGACTCTCCACAGTATCAGTGCGGTCAATGTCACCATCTATCAATATGCACAATGTTATTGAGAGTTCAAAGAAGGTCCACTGAGAGCTGAATTTATTTGCGCTCTCACCGGACAGCCACAGTTCTCCAATAACATCATGCATTTTGATAGATTAGATCTCGAGAGAGTTTGGTACTTGGAGCATCCGCTAGATAAGCAAACACGGTGCGCTCGGTATCAACTCGTCATGAAACACGACTGCCCCGCAAGCTCAGAAGCTCTCCCAGAAAGGAAACCGTCTCTTCAAGGCCTCAGACGCGGACAGTGGCCCAAATCAATCTATTAAGATTGCTGTAGCCGGCGGGTGGTTTCCCTGTGGCACGTCGGGCGCATCGGAAACCAATCACGGGGCCGGCGACCAATGGCTGCTGCCGCCGCGAATGCACTCTCACGTCACTTCAGAGTTGGCAGCGCTTACGCTCCTCTCTAGCCTGATCTTGCAAGTTAATGCGCAAGTGATGCTTCCATAACCATCCTGCTCCACGAGAGTGTGCACCAGGTAGTACACGAACACGCTTGCCTTTCTTCTGTTCTTTCCTCGTCAAGTCACCATGATCGTCCAACTCTTTTGATTGTGCCCCACTATCACTACGCGACCAGCCCCCTCACCGCCCCATACCAACCCGCCTCGTCGTCACACTACTCGACCGAGACAATGGACGGCGCTCATGGTTATCAACGACCTGGCGACTTTTACTTTCAAAAGCCCAGGTCCCCCGAGCCAGAAACTCCCACCGTGGGTCCTTTGCGCATCCACAAAGCCAACCATTCGACATCAACCGCTTCAACCACGTCCACTCCCTCGAGAACCTCGTCAGAAGAAGCCGAGGTCGACGGCACCTCGCAGCTCAGACACGCCAGTCCCCCATACCCCGATGATCGTCCCCGTCCTCTACACGCTGCTGCCGGCGCACAACGTCAAGGCACTCCCGAAGTAAATCCTACAGGCATGCGCCGACAGTCCTCAACTCGTGCCAAGTTTGGCGCAAACGATCCAAACCGCCCTACCGTTTCTGGCTATGCCGGCACTCCACCACCCTCGCTCACCCCAGGACTTGGAGGTGACAGGAACAAACTTGCTCCAGAGGTACCAGGAAAAGAAGAAGTTCATGACGACGATGATGATTTGTTCCAGAAGGCCCCTCCGAAACCAGCAGTACCTGTTGGTGAAGAGGGAATAGCTCAGTCTACCTACCAGCAATACTATCCACCACCGGTAGCTGCCTCGCTTCAACCTCCCAACGCTGGTGTGAATCGTTTGAGCTCAACCGCATCGACTTCCACAACACGTGCTCAGAGGGGCTCTCCACCGCCTCCAGAGACACCTATTCTTGGGAGACCGACTGGAGGCTTCGAGTCAGGTTACCCATATGCTCAGACTGCAGCTGCTTCTCGCGCCAACCAGTATGCCAACCCTATTGCTCGCCCTTCGACCATATCGCCCTCACAACAACCCATGGAAGTTCCTAGACCTTGGACGCCAACAGAACAACCTGGCAGCTACCCGCATGGTCCCCCAGTCGCTTTCCAGGGAGACACTGAGGTTCCACCTGCAACGACCTATCAAAGCCCCATGATGCCCGCCTATCAGAGTCCCTCTCAGCCGAGTCAAGCTCGTACATACCAGACTTCTCCACCTCAGCCTGCCCAACAGTTTGGGGCTCCACCAATCCAACCCTTCACAGTCCCAGTAACTCAATCTTTCTCACC
>Ga0068631_100978_pt1 | contig 10754 bp, 6 predicted proteins | sample InSIn5gowninarea_2_FD_77434 | JGI IMG/M metagenome (GOLD analysis project Ga0068631, IMG submission 77434) | Clean room microbial communities from NASA Spacecraft Assembly Facility at Jet Propulsion Laboratory, Pasadena, California, USA -... ...
GGAGGGGGGAGATAGCAGCATGGCAGCAGAACAACAACATCAAACAGACTACACAACAGCCAAGGACCACCTCCCTGCTCTCCCACAGTCAATCTACACAATCAATCCTCCCTCCGGTATCAATGAACCATCGTGAGCGGTAGCAGCTTCAGCTGCACGACGAGCAGCCTCAACAGCAGCTGCAGCAGAGTTCTCCTCGTTGTGGATGGGTGGTGCTAGGGAGGGTAGTGGAGGTTGGTCATGCTGCTGCTCCTGCTGCTGCCCATCTTGACCGTTGTCGTGCTGGTGCTGACCATTGCTGTGTGAGGGAGGATTGATTGTGTAGATTGACTGTGGGAGAGCAGGGAGGTGGTCCTTGGCTGTTGTGTAGTCTGTTTGATGTTGTTGTTCTGCTGCCATGCTGCTATCTCCCCCCTCCTCCTGCTCATGGCCATGGTCAGCCTCATCCTTCACACTACCACGACGTGGCCGACTACTAGACATCGTGTGAAGATGTGTAGGTTTATGTGTGTTGTGGTGACTATGAGTAGTGGTTGTGCTCTGTGGCTTAGGGAAGGAGGTTGTGGTAGGTGGCTGGCTGTGGGGTAGGTGCTGGTGATTGCTGAGTGCTGTGGGGGATGACGACCAAGCAAAGTTTTTGCTGCTGAGGTCAATACACAATCGATGGTGTGTGTAAAGTTGATTGGTATATGTATGACATACAGTTGTTTGTGTAGATATGTTGATGTTGCTAGTGGTAGTGTCTGGTCTCTCTGTTCTCTGATGATCCTTTGCTGCTTCTCTGTCTCTGTCTCTGGCTCTGGCTCTGGCTCTCTCTCTCTGTGTGTGGCCAGACTTTGCTTCCCTCCCCACTCACTTCAAAGTCGCTTCCAGCGAAGTCACGATCAGAAACCGCCTTGGCACTCAATTCAGACACTTCATCACCGAACAATACCGTCGACCATGTGCCGGTCGTTGAGACAATCATACAGTGCACTGCAATGTGTTGCATCTCCTCTCCTCCACTCCACTGTAGGCCCTCAAACGTGCTTTGCTTTCATCCACTGCACAGATGACACCCTCCAACTACACACCAGCACTCAAAGCGCCAATTCTACCTAACCAAAGATGAACCTTCTCGTCAGCTGACCACCAACATATAAACTTGCAGCATAGTTTGATCCATCATCAACTCTTCAAGATGTCAGCCCCCTTTGTCTTCTCTGCCAGCACCTTGTGTGACGTGTGCGAGGAGAATCCTGCAGATGTCTACTGCTCAGACTGCAAGATGCCATTATGTACGACCAACGGGTGTGATGCAGATATGCATACATCAGCCAAGATGGCAGCTCATCAACGACAGTATCAATCACCAACTACGGCAAGTGATGAGAAGAGCGGCGAAGCAGCGTCTACAGAGCAGGCAGATGGTCAACCGGTGGCTGCAGCAGCAGCAGCAGACAAGCCTGCAGAGGATGATGACGTAGTCGAGTCGAATGCAGCTGACTCAGTACTGGACGATATGAAGTCGCTCCAAGTGACTGCTGCTCCAGCATTGGCAGATGACGTAGTCGCAGTCGCAGGGAGTGACGCCCCAGCAACAGCAGAGCAGCTACAAACAACTCAACTGGAACTCAATGCTACAACGGAGTTCGATGCTGAGAGATCTCTGCCGTCCACCAGCCGCATAGCACCAGCACCAGCACATGATACTGGTAGTGAGTCACATGCACTGCGCTCCACCCCTCCCACCATTCCTCCGCTACAGACATCAGCAATACACACTCCACATCTCAGCAGTAACGAATCCAATACAGTTGAACCATCGACGTTTCGTTCCAACATTTCTATGCAGTCCTCCATGTCTGCTACCAGCCATGCCTCCTCTCTCAACGATCTAGTGAGTGACGATCTGCAGAGTGCTCGCCAGTCACTTGGCAGAGGATCACTAGCTCAAAGTCAGCAATGGATTCGTACCACTGATACCTACACTGGCAAGCCAATCTACTACAACACTGTCACCAGAGCGACTTCCAAACGTAACCCACTGCGCGCCCTTCAATCTGCAGCAGCACATCCATCTCAGCCACCTACGCACCGCTCCTACATCAGTGAGAGTGGCTACATGGCCGACACTAGTGCTCCGACGGTCAGTGTACGATCAGTGGTGGATAGCTTGAAACGAGGATCCTCCTCCACAGGTGTCCGACCGTCCTACGATCCCCATCGCTCGCCTTACGTTCAGAGCCGGATTCCCCAGCAGTCAGAGAAACAACGGTTGCATGCTATCTACACACGAAAGACGTCGACCGCTTCACAGCAATCGCAGTACTCATCATCATCTTCCCAGCACCGATCACGTCCATTCAGTGCCACTGGCATGAGTGTCAACATGAGTCGTAGTATGGGCAGTACGTCCATGGATGGCAGTGGCAGTCGATCGATGTCCACCGTGCAGGCCGAAGATGATTACGAAGAGATCGAGAATGCATCACAGTCAGACTTCGAGACGATAGCTCATCTACCAACCGATCGATCATCAATGCTGCAATACCAATTCTACAACACTGAGGATGAAGTTGATGATTCGTTTGCTCCTCAACACAGTGTGCGCAGCACCCACGATCAAAGTGTCATCTACACCAATGACAATGACGAAGACACACACTCGTACTCTGAGCAACCATTCTCTCAGAATGTTCCTACTACACTTCATCGCTCCACCAATAGTATTAATTCTAATCCAGCGAAGGCTCGTCTTTCCTCCGCGCCAGTCACCCGCCCCAAGGCCGTGTGGTCCTATCCTGTCAAAGCTGATGGCACTTTTCAATTCCATCTACATTCAGCAGATCAACAACACATTACAACAGCTTCAAGGCTACGCCCTAAGTCATCCAATGCACTCGAGTCTCACTCTCATCGTGCGAATGAACTACTGCGATCTCGGCTCGCTTCCATGGCTGTAGTTGCTGCAGACGTCATCAAGCATCTAGCGGCATTGAACACCACCTATAGCTTGGTACAGACGGAGACTAGCAAGCTGCAACACTCCATTGACCGGACGCATCGTGCACTACACATTGTGAGTCAACGTAATGCCTACCGTCACACTGCTATCCAACACCCGCTTATTTCCAGTGCGCTGCAAGTCACTGCAGGAGATGCTGAGCTCGAACAGGCTCTGTACCACGAATTCCACGCCTACCACACGCTGTTAGAGCAGCTACAACAACAATTAGATGTGGGCGAGTCACACTCCAACTCCCTGCATCAGCTGCAAGCTACTCTCCAGCAGCAGCATGGAGAGCTGCAGGCTGTCATCACCGCCGACCAGCTCTGCTTGGACCGCAGTGAGAATCGAGCTGTCAGTCGTGCAGCAATGCATGCGATGCATGCAGCTACAAACCGTCAGCCATTCGATCCTCATCAGCTTGCGGAGACCGTCAACCAGCTGTCACTGGCACGGCAAGGAGCGATGCAATATGTGCAGACCAACAACGCACTCCTTGACAAGATCAACGTACAGTTGCGAGATCTTCGACGCAGAAGCGGCTTCGCAGCACGTACTTGTGTTCAGCATGCAGCTGAGCAACGTGCAGCTATGTCAACGCTAATTCACACCAATGCCAGCCGGTTACCTGGTCTGCTCAAACACGAGAAAGAGTTGCAACACCGTGCAGCGATGACAGTCAAACCGTTGCAGCTCTGTGAAGAACGATATGCAATGAGGTTGGAAGCTGCCGCCTCCATGCCTATCGACCGTCGCACTGGCAATGTGGTGGATCCGGTGCGTGAGGAGCTAGAATCCGAGTTACAAGATCTGCATCATACATTGGCGCAGCTGCAACTGGACAGTCAAACCATCGCTCACGAGATCAAAGTCTGTCAGGATGTCTCAGAAGACTTCAACTCCTCCATGCAAGCTGCCAACACCATCTACGACTTCTATCACTCCATTGTAGCACTAGATCCCAGTGAGAACGAATACAGCGGGACAACGTCAATGCTGGGGCAGAGCAATGGGATTCGAGCCAAAAGCGCCAAGATCAACCCTACACTGCTAGCTGCACTGTCATATCAAAGCGAATCTGATCGCAAGGCTGATGTGGAGATGCAACGTTTACGTTCACAGAATATGCGTAAGGAGATTGCATTATTGGATCGACTGAAAGTGCAATCGCAGCGGAAGGCGATGGCACAGCAACCCAGGTCAGCTTTGGAGGCAGCGATGGCAGCATTGAACGCGGATTCGGAGCGATTGAGGAACGAGTTGGCTGTCAAGTAAATCGAGCGTTGTCAAGAGGTGGTTACGTTGTCCTGATAGCGGTCTGCAGTTCGCTGGTGTTGATTGCAATGCGTGGAAGCAGGTGCAGCGATGGCTGTTTGAACGACCGTGGATCTGACGGTGTTACATGTTCAGTGTTAAGCAGCATTGCGGTCTGGGTGTCTGCTGTCTTGGTTCTCAGCGCGGAGCATCTTCTGGTTTGTGGTGTAGCTGCTCACTCAACCATTGTGTAGCTGTACGCGCTACCACCTCCAACTTGCCTGGTTCTGAAAACAAGTGGGTAGCATGTGGTACAATGCGCATCTCCTTGTCCGCTGCATTTGTCATCTTCTTCATTGCTGCATGGTTCAACTCAATCACAGCATGATCGGCACCACCGACTAGGAGCAGGATAGGGCACTTCAATGTCTGCAGTGCTTCAGTACTAGCTAGATCTGGTCTGCCACCGCGGCTCACAACAGCCTGTACATCGTTACGACGAGCAGCAACTTCGATCGCAGAAGCTGCACCTGTAGAAGCACCAAACAACCCTATATGGTGCAGTAACTGAGTGTCAGGAACTTCGCTTAAGGTATAGTCAATCACAGCATTCAACCGATGACTCAACCATGGGATATTAAATCTTAGATGTCCATCATACTCATCTGCTTGCTCTTCTTGTTGTGTCATCAGATCAGCTAACATTGTCGATATACCCCCTAGATTTAACATTCTAGCTACATACTTATTACGTGGTGAATGTCGACTACTCCCACTACCATGGGCAAATACTACCAGTTGATGACTACCTTCTGGTACTACTAGATCAGCATGTAGAGTAGTTTGGGTATCAATTGGCATGGTCAATGGTATCTCTGTCAAGTTGATCTGAGTTGTAGTATGTGGGCCGATGTCCACCATCTTGAGGAGTAGTGATTGGTGTGGATGCTGCTGGCAATGCTGGCCAGGTAGACGCTGCCTCAATGATGCTGGATGCTCTTGTTGATCCAATTGTTGATGAGATGTATGATCAAGCTGATGCCCACTGAATGCTGGTGTACAGTTGTCGTAAGATGCCCTGCCCTCACAAATCTCAATGACTGCACTCACTGTGGGTGGGTCTGTGGCGATGTAGGAAGCAGATGCCAGGACACTGAATGCAGGATACCAGCTTATTCAAGTTGCTGAACAATTTGGAGGGTAGTGCAGATGAATGTCGACATTCTGCACTGGTATGCTGCATAGTCCTCCTTGGAGTCCCCCCAGCACACTTCCTTGACACCTTTCAACCTGCCTGCCTGCCACCATCACCATGGAACCGCAAATGACATGCAGAACACACTGTGTGCATTTCACAGCAACACCCGAGCAGGATGTGTACACCTGCTTGCAGCCCGAGCGACTCTAGCTGTGAGTGGAACAAGCTGAGTGCAGCGCTGGGTAGTAGGAGTGGCCAATGCTGGCGAGGGACAACAACGAGATGAGATGAGATGAGATGAGATGAGAGAATGAGACAGTACTGCACATAGCTCAAGCATCGAGCCTGCAATATGTGGCTTCTATACGAGAATGATGAAGTTGTGTATCGACTGCTGGCATCCCCCGCTAGTCAGGAGATTAAGATTGGACGCAGTCAACAGTGTGAGGTGGTGGTACACGACAACGTGCGACTCAGCAGAGTGTGTGCCACTATCAAGGCCAGTGCAGTCAAGGTCAACAATCAGACATCTGCTGATAAGGCCACATACACACTGACAGTCACTGATACATCGAAGTTAGGGCTGCTGCTGAATGATCAGCCTGTAGTGTCAAAGTCATCAGTTGCAATACTGAATAGGGATGTGATGCAGTTTGTTGGTGATGATTCGAACAGCCAGTATATGTTTCGCTGGCACGGAATGGTTATATGCGAGTCGCAGATCCAACCTCAGCATCGGAGCACGCTGAGTACAGCCACCAGCGCCATCGGCTGCATATTCACTAAAGCCTACAGCGAGGCGTGTACACATGTGTTGCTCGGCAAGAACGCGTTGACACCCAAGGCAATACTTGCCATCATTGATCAGAAGCCGGTAGTCACATTGCCTTATCTGCAACAACTTACTTCCAGTGATGAGGTTCGGTCAGCTCTGCCTTCACCACTGCAATTCATCTCACCAGCCATCAATGACGCATCTGTACGTAACGCACTCAGCATTGCAGCTCAACCGGATGGAAAGCAACGCACACATCTGTTGAATGGCAAGAGTGTTGTTTTTGCGCTGCAACGAAGTTACGATGAATTGGACAGTGTGATCCGAGCGGTGGGAGCCAAGCAGTCGGTGGTTGCCCGACTAGATGCAGGTGAGCACTGGTGGGAGGAGCTAGGCGAGTTTGTTGTGGTGCAACCGACAATCAGCAAACGTAGCTTGCAGTCTTCTCAGGCAACTCAAGCATCACAAATCTCCCATGACAGCTCCCACAGTGCAGTCAGTGACGTAGCATCGCTCATTGTGCACCTACGGCAGCAAGGGATACTGGATGAGACCACCAAAGGTTTGACCGATGAGAAAGCTATCACATCTGCTATTGTACTAGCAAATGTAGAACAAATTCACTTTACTAGAGTATCAACAAAGCGACACGCGCAGCAGCCACCAGCTGAGGAAGTGATTGTGTTGGACGACTCTGTGGACCTGCCACAGCAACCGACAGAGCAATTAGTGGATGATCACAATGATGTACAATCAATCACAAGCGATACAACCGCTACTACGATCGTGCTTGACCAGCCGGCGGCGGTCAAAGAGTATGGAACAAGTGCTAACAGCGACAAAGTCAACAACTTAAACAAGTTTGCGGCTTCACCCGATCAGCCAGCCCTCCACAGTAGTGAGAATACACACATTCCAGCAACACGAGCGGAGGAACCAGTTGTGTCGGCCGATGAAGTCAAGCAGTCGCTGGACCCGTTTGAGCATGTACCACCTGCGTTTGTAGCAGCAGCAGTAACACCGCTGAAAGAGGCATTGAAGTCAGTTGATCATCAAGCCACGGATCAACCAACCGTGGCTCAACCGGTTCAACGCTCGGGCAACAGGTTTGCGCCTTCCTTGATGAGTCAAAAGCGCAAATTAGGCTCAAACAGTAGCAAACTGAGAGCTGATGAACCTCCAGGTGATCAGAAACATCCCACAATCGAGACTGATCGTAAGACTGCACCTGCTGCAGATGCCACTGCAATGGCCGATGAGTCAGACGACGATACTGGCTGGGGTGTAATACCCACCAAGCCAGCAGCAACAAAGCACAAAGCTAAGCCAACGTCGAGTAATGAACCAAACAAGTCACCCCCGCTCAAGCGTAAGAATGATGATAGTAATGGCTTTACCTCCAGTAAGCGCCGCTCCATGGTGGACGGCATGACGTTGAATGCCTTTGGGCTAGGGTCACCAATGCCTCAATCTTCCGACAACGAGACGGTGGGTGGGAGTGAACCTCTCCACCACAGTAGCGACCAGGACCGGTACGACTTCCCTGCTCCACAGCGCCTGGCGAATACCGCCACCCAACCGAATGCTGGTAGTCAGACACAGAATGTCAAGAAGTTTCGTAAGCAGTGGCCAAAAGGATATACACCGCCTAACAGTGCCAGCGAATGATTGTTGATCAACCAAACATTGCAATTGGCTATGAAGCTGTCATCTCGTGATCTGCTGTCGATGTGCTGTCTGCTGCTGTTGCCGATGCAGGGAGTGCTGCCGTAAGAGTTGGTTGAGAAGTCGATGTGGCTCGAAGCTCCACACCGTTTGCAGAAGCGATGATACCATTCTGCTTGATTGGTTCACTAGCATCTGGCGTTGGTTGTGGTACTGTATCGATTTGTGGCTTGCTTCGCTCAGCAATTTCTGTTTGAGCCTTTTGACGCTGCTCAACTGCTGTACGTTTGGCCTGTAACCGATCGTTGTACCGTTTGGTGACAGCCTCGTCTGCTGTAATCTCAATTGGCAGATAGTTGACTTGATCTGGCTCATCATCACTCAAATAACCAACAGCAGTGCTACTAGATGTCACATCCACAATATCTACGTCTGTTGCATATAGATGATCATCTGAGGTCTCAGGGGGTTTGATATCAAACTCATCTTCACGTTCAATGTATTCTTCATTGTTGGGTAGCTCTTCAAAGTCAGGTGCAAATGCAGTCCAGTTCTGTGCGTAATGCTTGGACCAAATGTGTAAAGAGCCACTAGGATCAAGTGGGGTAGCTAACAGTGGACGTGTAGGATGACATGTGATGTCAGTGATGCTCTCACCGGACTTACTTCGTCCAGAAAGCACCTTAAGCAGTGCTCCCGTGCTGTATATGTCGGCTTGCCAAATGTGAATGGCATAAGTGCTAGCATTATCATTGCTGACAGCAATCAAATAGTCACTAGTGCCATTGAACACACATGCAGCCCACTTCCTACGAGTAATGCTATCTTGGTACATTCGAACAAATGTGTATTGGTTGGTCTCAGCATCCTTTGCAAACAGTCGTATGGCACCTCCTGCATTAGTGACTGCAAGCTTGTTGTTCTGACGGTTGAGGGAGATTTGAATGATATTAGAGCTACGCATCCCTGCACGCTCGAGTGTTTGTAAGACGTCCATAGTGACTGCATCATGGACCACAATCGACCCATTGGACGTGCCAGCGAGCAGGTGCTGACCGTATCTGTCATAGGTTGCGATTGCGTAAACTTCATTCTGAGTACGACCGGTGCGCTTGTGAGGCTTTTTGAACTTCGTATTCTCCTTCTCTTCAGTTCCATTGCTGTCATTCATTGTCTGTTCATCGGCTGCTGTAGCGTCTGACGTCTTGGTAGCGTCACCATCTTCATTGGATGGCAGACTGTCGTCCGCCAATGCATAGTTGATGGGTGTGACAAATGAATGAATAGGAGACAGGTCTGGAGTCAGTGCTGGGGTAGTTGCGACGCTATGAGTGTCGATGACGTGTGCTTTGCTGCCATCATTCAGTGTGTCTAAGTGCAGCAGCACTGGTTGGTTGGGCGGGCTGCTAAGAACAGCCAAAGATGGGTTGCGAGGGTGCAGCTGACAGAGCTTCATATGATGGTATGGTGCTGCAACCTGAATAATACGGCTTAGACTTCCTGCCAAGACATCCCACCTGCAGCATCGTCCATCATCTGATGCTGATAGGATGTATCGACCGCTCAGTGACCAGCTGACACTGTTGATCTTATCGTAGTGATGCCCTGTGAACCGTTTGGCTTCTGCACGAGTTTCAACATCCCATACGATGACTTGTCCATCTGTTGTTCCTATAGCTAGCAATGTGCCCCGTCGATTGAATGCACATACCTCTGCTGAGAGACCAGGCAATGATAACTCGATGTGATCTGGTACATCGTTGTAGTAAGGCTCTAACAGAGAGAACATGATGGACAGGTGGTGGAGATAGTTGAATATCTCTGCTACTGCTTGGGTGACTGCATGTTGTTGCCGACTACGTGCTCTTCTCTTCTACTGCGACCAATGCAAAATTGATGAGTTTATCAGTCAAACAACAGAGATCAGTGATACTGATGCCTTGGGAGCCTCCTATGCGTGTCAGTCATGGGTCAGATCAAGCCCACATGCACACACATGTGCCCACGACCAATTGTAACAGAGTAGTATGTGGATTGTAGTATTCACTGGCCAGTTGCAACGCATTGGAGGCAACATTCTCTCAGCACAGCACACCAAACAGACTGCAACTCATCACTCCAGCCATCTAACAACGGAGTAGCTCAAACACCACCTACACTTGTCTCGCTCCGACAGTAGCTTATCAGCCTTCCTTGTTTTCATCATGTCTCTTCGTCATTTTCTCCATAGTGTGCGCCTCCAGCCACTGCAGCGTGTGAGCGTTCACAGTGCGAAGTCGCTGCTACCATCTCGCTCATACTCATCCACACCACTCTACTGTCCAGCAGCCACCTCTTCATCATCAACATCTAGTATCCGCAATAGCAGTGTCGGAAGTATGTTAGATGGGTTTGATTGTATGAATCGTAACAAGCGGTGGGTGAAGAAGGCCAACCATGGGGCACGACCATGCAACAGTCGAGGACGAAAGTCACGTACCATTGATGCACAAGCACCATGGAATGTAGCAAGACCATTTCCAACACATAACAAGAATAGTGCATATGTCAATCCTGCCCGTATTGAGAAGCAACAAATCAAGATAGCACGACAAGCAGGGTATGAGCAGAAGAATGAGGAGAAGAGACGAATCAAGGCTAACTCATCGATATGAGCACACAACCAGTAACAGGAGATTGTCATACACAGCGCACATACAGCTGACGCGTTGTTGGCATGGCGATATCAAGCTAGGATGTGGCCCAACTTGCTCCACCCATAAGCATCACACCACTCAGAATACCACTGGTCAATGACATGTGTTGCTTGTAGCGGACACCTTCAGGTATCAACTCGAGCACTGAGACAGCAATCATAATGCCACCAACAAACA
>Ga0068631_100979_pt1 | contig 10754 bp, 8 predicted proteins | sample InSIn5gowninarea_2_FD_77434 | JGI IMG/M metagenome (GOLD analysis project Ga0068631, IMG submission 77434) | Clean room microbial communities from NASA Spacecraft Assembly Facility at Jet Propulsion Laboratory, Pasadena, California, USA -... ...
CGACCTGGCAGGCGCTGCGGTACGCATCGAATGCAGATATGAGGCTTTTAATCGGCTCGTCCGGGCTCTTCAACAGGCCCTGGACGACGTCCTCGGTGGCTCGCTCATGGGCGAGCAGGTCATCCATGCTGACGATGGAAGGCTTAAGGTAGAGTGTCGCACAACATAGGCGGCTGGATGGTGCGGTCGTGCTGGATGGGCCGTGCCGACTCCGAGCAGTATCGGCGGTTAGGTGAAGGTGTGTTTGGTCGGATAGATCGTAGTGCTGGTGCGAGCCATTTGGGTGTCTCGCGGCAGCGGTGGGGTGGGAGTTGGTGCACGACAAAGCGGCGGCGGCGGGTGATGTCGCAGGCGGAGCGGCGGGACAGCAAGCAACAGCGCTGGCCTGTGATCTGTGTGCTGGAATGTCGGCGGTGGCGGTGGCGGTGGTGAAATCGGTGTTGGTGGGCGGAAGGGCACTGTATCGTAGGGTGGATGGGAAGTCGTGACTGGGTGCGGGTCAACTTTCCCTGTGCTCGCGGAGACTCGGCCGCCGGGAGATCGCCGCCAACGATTGTTACAGCACACAGACGGGTGAGATCGATTGATAACGTTACTGTTACTCTTACTACGGCGAAGAAGACCTCGCGTGCACGCTTTCAAAATTATCTGCACATGATTTCCGTTTCAGTAAGTGGATGGTCAACAAAGTTCTAGCCTCACTTAGCATACTATCATTCTCTTCGCCTCAACCGGCTGCTACTAACTAATACAGTCTACTGCAACACAGACCTCTAGCGCATGCAGGCACTGTACAGCTCACCGCATCCGAAACTCAGCATGGCGAAGCGCCTACGAGAAGTGTCGTCTGTCTCCTCTCTCGATGAAGCTGAGTCACTACCAGCGTCCTGTCAAATCACCGACACTGGCGACATCGAGCACGCAGCAAAGTACGCTCAGCTAGACCACACTCAAGATCCAGATCAAGATCAAAGGACCACCACGATGCGTTGTCTTCTGCCACCGCACAAGCCTCTCACATTCTCATCATATCCAGAGTACGAGACTCACTACAATCAGACTCACAGCAATCGATGTTCGGAGTGCAAAGCCAACTTTCCCACGTTGCACTTCATGGAGCTGCACATAGCAGAAAACCACGACCCAATCGTCTCTGCGCAGCGTGAACGTGGCGACAAGACATTTGCATGCTTCGTGGACGGCTGTGACAAAGTGTGCCGTGACTGGAAGAAGAGACGAAGCCATCTTGTCGATAAGCACGGCTTTCCTCGGAACTACGATTTCCTCGTCGTCAACTCGGGCGTCGATGGCAAACGCAGTATGTTGAGGTCCGGCGTTGACACGCAAGGCCACCGAGCGAGCAGCCGGGATCGGAGAGGGAGCAATGCGACTGATGCAACGGTCTCGACGCAATCTACACAGGCTACCTCTGTGAGCCCACCGCCTGCTGCGTTGCCCAAGGCTCTCAGTACTGCCAAAGCACCCGCGTCTAAGCATTCAAACGCCGTCCAACAAGACACAGTGGGCTCTCCTGAATGGAAAGGCAAGAAGAGGTCTGGTTCTACGCGAAGCCTTCCCTATGGAGCACCTGTCATGCCCGTCAAGGTTGACATGGACAGCATTGTCAGCTCAATGTCATCACTCAATATGGTGCCTCGAAGTGTCGCGAGAGCTAAGAAGTAGTGGCGTGTGGCTTGTCAATCCAAATATCTGTGATGTCCGTCGACACAGGAGATAATTGTCTGGATCAAGATGCTCGAATTCAATCCACATCTTCATCTATACCAGCCACCCACGCTTGGACGGATGCATTATGGTTGCTTCTCAGCGAAAGTAGACTTAATTCGTCAAGCCTGAAACCGTATGATTCATAGCTGGAAAAATGGCAGCGAGGCCAACAAGGCCAAAACAGCAAAAAAGAGCAATCTAGTCATCTGTAGCAACGCTGTCAGAAACGGTGGATATTCGCGTGTGATATCAACTCCGTCTACTCTTCAAAAGCAAAACTCGATCACACCAGACCCGTACGTGATTCTCTGCTTTGATCCGTACAGCACGCGTATACTGGCAGGTTGGCAGGTCGGCAGGCGGCCTCTCCAAGGCGCCCCGACATGTGATACAGACCGTACAACCCAAGATTGCGACAAAGAAATGCAGCAAAATTCACTTTGCATACACACGTGTAGTCAGGAGCAATTTGTTCTTAGGGTTTCGTTAGATCTCTGCAGGCGATGCTCCATCCTGAGACACCCTCCAGCTTTGGCGTGAGAGAGACATGGGGGTGCCTTGCCTTGCTTGCATGCGTGCTTGGGCAGGACTGTTGCGTTGGCGGTTGAGTCCTAAGAGCCGAGCTGTCGACCATGTTAACTATGAAAAGTCATGGAGCCCTTTTGCTGTTTTGCTCAAAAACAGAGGTCTTGGTCTATTTGCTTCCATGTCTTCCATGATAATAGCACGATGGAAGTTTGTTCGTTCAAGAGGCGGACATGTGGAGGAAAACAGACGGCGTGACTCGCCGGGCAAAAGCGTCACCGCTCGCGACGCTGGCCGAGAGCACGGGTCTCTTGTCTTGCTCTTTATTCTCGACATTCTCGTCACGCGTCTCGTGTCGAAGTTCTGGGTAAGAGAGTGATTTGTCTGTAGGGAAAAGGACTGGATCGTCAATTATTCGATAGACTGCCGGATGTCTCGCTCGCGTTCAGCGGTCGATTGTTGAATGACCTATCTATCAATCCACGAATCAATCAATTGCCTTGTTTGGAATAGTTAGCACAGCGCTGCGAGGCGGAGAAGATCTCGCCGGGCATCCTCCACCTGAGGAAAAGAGGCAAATCGTTGGAGAAAGCGGTGGAAGAATCGATGTTTCTGCCGTGTGTTGTCTGATGAGGATTTCCAAGCGTCCATCAACAGGACGAATAGAGTCTCGCAATGCACAGTTCTCTTATAGTCAGTCAGTCAGTCAGTCAGGTCTGTCCAACCACCTCGCACAGCCGAGTGCCGCCGGAGTGAATTAGTGAGGTACTCTGTCACGAGAACCAAAGGCTCAGTAGGTAGTAGTTGGCAGTAGTTGGCAGCAGTGCCGCCACCTAAAGGCCTCCACTACATGTAACAGGCCACTTGCTTCGTTGCAACAATTATCCACGTCGTAATTGAATCAATCGCCTTTTCAATCGCCTTGGTGGTGATAGTGGAAGCACTCGATCGCGCTCAAAGCCCCGAGACCTCTCACGTCTCTCTCCGCTTGCGCCAACACCCTCTTGACAACCTCCCGGCCCGTCTTTGCCCTCTGCCCTTGTCACCGGCACACAGCACATAACAGAGTCTCGGTAACGCCAGTCTCTTCCTCTCCCCTTCACACGCCAACTCCCTCCAGCACCTGAACGCCCGCCGCCAGCTCGTGCCGCCAACCCGATGCTTTGAGACAATTGCCATGTCCACGCCGCAGACTCTCACCCAGGCGCCGGCACCGCACTACAGCCTGGACTACCGCCAGCGTCACCTCATCAGTCCCAATCAGCGCTACCTACCTCCTCCACGACCATCCAGTAACGCAAGTAACGGTCACTACCAGACCCTTCCCGCCAGAACCTCTAGCAACATCTCAGCCACGCAGCAGTTTGCGCCTCCGCCGCGCACCCAGAGCGGTATGAGCAACGCATATTCCTCTCACGCACACAGCCAGTCAAGGCCCGGCGCCGAATACTCCCACACCAACGGCCTCGCTCAACAGCCTCAGCACGAAGAATCGGGCCGTCGAGGCAGCCGCGCAAGTCAAACCCAAAGACCATACCCAGACCATACAACTGCAACATCCTCACGTGTAGCGCCAGCGACCACCGGAGCTGCAATGCCGCAAGCACAGCACTACGATAGCGCCAGGGCCGAGAGCTCCGAGCATGGCAGCCGCAGATCAAGGCGCGATGTTGACTGGGTCGAATATTTCGGCGGCAAGCCTCCAGCAGAGATCATCACCATCCACGACGACGATAGCCCGGCGCCGCCGACAACCACACAAAAACTCCAGCATCAAGCTCCACCAGCCACCAATGGTTCATACGCGCCAGCTGCACAACATGTAGACAAGAGGCGACGCGTGAACGGAGCAGCCGCTGATGTGCCCGCGTATGGCGACTCAAGGACGCCTTACTCTTACTCAAATGGAACATCAACCGAGAGCCTCCAAAACACCACCGCGCCCACAAGCCTCGGCTCAAGCACCAGCAGTCGATTGGAGCCCTCGCAAACTGGTCAGAAGAGAAAACGAACGACGAGGACGTCAGAACAAGAGCGCAAGAAGCAAGAAACTGAGCGACTTGGTCCTCGAGGGTACTTGGCTGAGTACGGCGAATATGTTCCGCCTCCCAAACAACACAAGAAGCAACGTGATGTGGCAGTGCCGGTGCTTCACGACGTACGTTGAAAATGATAATCTATGCTGGATAAATGCTAACTTTTCGCAGCGTTACAAGAACAACGACAAGATCGACGATGAAGATGGACACTACATTGTACAAGAAGGAAGCAGCATCGGCAATCGCTACAACTTGGTCAACCTGCTTGGTCAAGGCACATTCGGCAAAGTCGTCCGAGCCCGTGACAGCAAGAATAGAGAGTTTGCTGTCAAGATCATCCGCGCGGTACCAAAGGTATGTCCGAAAGTCATGACCCTTCCCTCTCACTTATCTAACCATCATATCAGTACCGCGACGCTTCACGTATCGAGCTTCGTGTGCTCCAGACATTACGACAAGCCGACAGCGAGAATCGCAACCGATGCATCCAATTGATGGACGCCTTCGACTGGCGAGGGCACATCTGCATCGTCACTCCGCTCCTCGGCCTGAGTGTCTTTGACTTCCTCAAATCTGGTGGCTTCGTTCCGTTCCCCGGCTCACACATCCAAGCCTTCGCAAGGCAGCTCCTCGGCTCTATTGCCTTCCTACACGATCTGAATCTCGTGCACACCGACCTCAAACCTGAGAACATTCTCCTTATCAACCACACCTATCAGACATTCACATACAACCGCAACATTCCATCATCGTCAACGCTTACCGCCAGGAGCGCGAAGTTCAGGAGAGTGTTATTGGCGCCACAGATCAACTTGATTGACTTTGGCTCGGCGACATTTGACGACGAGTATCACAGCTCTGTGGTGAGCACACGCCACTACAGAGCACCAGAAATTATCCTTGGGATTGGTGGGTGTCTGACGAATCATACAATAACACGAACCAGCGCTGACTCTCATACAGGCTGGAACCACCCAATCGATTTGTGGTCACTTGGCTGCATCTTGGTCGAGTGCTGGACTGGTGATGCTCTGTTCCAGACCCATGACTGCGCAGAGCATCTCGCCATGATGGAGGTAGGCACTCACTCCTATTCGGTACAATTGAATTTGTGCTGACCTTACTTCTAGGCCGTGACTGGCAACCCGATCGACAAGTCCCTTATCCGCGAAGTCATGAAGCAAAGCAAGCGCAGCGACCGCAACAGTGCCGCACGATTCTTCAAGAACCAACACCTCGCCTACCCCTTCTCAGATACCCCACGGCAGTCTAGGAAATTCGTGCGCGCCATGAAGAGTTTGGAAGATATCATCCAGCCCAGCACGCAGTTCAACAAACTGTTCTTGGATCTCTTGAGGAAAATCTTCGTCTATGATCCCAAAAAGCGGATTACTGCCAGAGAGGCGCTGAAGCACCCTTGGTTCAGTGAATTGGTAGAAGACGACGGCACAGAGGCTGGCAGAATCAGGATTGAAAGGGAGAGGATTCGGGCGAACGCCGAGCGCGAAGGCGAGAAGGCTTTCGAGCGAGTCGAGCACAAGCGGTGATGTGAACGAAGCGAAGCGAGCTGCGAACAGTAGCTCGTCTTATTCGACTACGGATATCGAGCTGTGATTGTTACGCCAAACGATCACGTCCGCTCCCCGGCACACCTCTCTTGGAGATCGCCAAACGTCATGTCTTTCAGATCTCTACAGCACATTCTCAACATTATGTGCAAGCGCCCGTTTCAAATCGAGGCTCACCCACATGGCTGGACATGGACATCAAAACCGGTCCCTGACCCTACCCCCCCGCCGAGTCGAAGAGTGAACCACGCTCGTTTCGCCCCCTTCCGCTGATCTTCAATTGTTGAGAGCTGCAACGAATGTGAATGTTCTTTTTGTCCATGAGAAAAAAAACTTATAAGGAAATGGATTGGACGAAAGCAAGATGCTCTTCATAGGATGGATGGGACGAATGGAAGTACACGATGAGATTTTTTTCCGTCTTGCGTAGCATAGCCAGGGGTTTTGGAGTCTTTGTGACTGTTCTGTTTCTTCCTCCCTCCCTTTCTTACTACACCTCTGTATCTTCCATGATAAAACAGATGTTTTCCTCGCGACTGCCAAACAGGCAGATCGTATCACCACACGAGTGTTCCACGATGTTTATATGTTGATCCCTTTCCCGTCCGCACCTGGGTCGTTGCTCATCCTGGACTTTTGATATGCGCACGATGACTTCGTGCAGCTTTCAAGTCTGATGGCTTGTATAGTATGTATGCCTCCCTTCCGACCTTTCTTTTGCTATCTCTTCATGGACCGCGTTCCTTGGCATCTTGCTCGCTTTGACAAGTTGGGGACATTTGCGTTCAGAGGGTCTGGGGCAGTCGGTGGACTTTCCAACACGTAGGTACTCCGGGGCGGCATATGGAAGTTAACTTACATACTGTAACACCCACGACAACGACCAATCCCTACGTAACACAGCACATCATGTCCAACCCACGCATAGAAGAAGTCTACGATGACGCCTCGGACCCGGACGAAATGGACCTGGACGCCTTCGACTTCGCCCGCCCAGGCCAAACCACCCTCCAACAAGCCCAAACCCACCCTCAACAGCAGTCGCAACCACAGGCACAGCAGCAGCCCAATGCCGACATGATGGCGCAAATGCAGCAAATGCTCTCCGGGGGCGGCGGCAACGGCGGCGGCATGGGCATGCCCCCGCAGATGGACCAAAAGGAACGTATGCGACTCGAGCGCGAGCAGCAAGAAAAGAGCAAAGCCTACCAATGCATCTACCCGATCTATTTCGACGCTTCGCGATCGCGGGAGGAAGGCCGTAGGGTCAGCAAAAACGACGCCGTGAAGAATCCGCTTGCGAGGGATATCGTGGACGCTCTGCAGCACATTTCGGGCCAGGTCCATGTTGCGCTGCAGATTGTTTTCGAGCCCAGCAAGTGCCATCCGAAGGATTGGGCGAATCCCGGGAGGGTCAAGGTGTTGGTTAAGAGGGACGGGGAGCCGGTTACTGCGAAGATCGCTAATAGTGAGTTTTTGGAATTGCTTTCATTCTTTGGTCACTTCTTTTGAGGACAGAGTGGTGAAGCTCGGCGGCGACGGCGGCAGCCACAGCAGCAGAAGCATTAAATGCGCTTGCTGCAGGCAAAGGCATCCAAACTGACAACCATGCACAGAACACCACCTCTACAAAATGATCGCTTCGTACCTCAAATCACACCCTACCACCGAACAGTCGCCTCTCAAACTTCGAGTCCCCGGTCTACCGATGCCCAAAGATAACAAAGTCCCGGCTCCTGCCGTTCCTCGAGGCTTCAAAATGGGCTCCATCCTACCTTTGCACTCACCCGCTCTATCCGGTGGCGGAGTCAGCGACAACATGATGGCGGACATGATGAAAGAGCTCGGCGGCGCCGGAGGAATGCCCAACATCCCTGGTCTGGGCGGCATGATGGGCGGTGGCGGTGCGCCTCAGCAAGCTCCTTCTGCGGGCCAATTGAAGGGCAAGGGTGGCAAGAAGAAGTGAAGTCGATGAAGTCGGAATTTAACGAATTCTAATCATCATACCAAAGACTTGATTTAAGCGCACCGTTGGATGTGGCTACCTGTACGCTTATTTTAGGCAACACAGGTGTGGATTCGGTCGCAATATGCCGACTCCGGTGGTACTAAAGAGATATTGCTGAAAGTGTTGCTACCTGTTCACAGACGAACGCGGATCTCCCCCCGGTAGTAAAGAGGTGATTCATCATTTTACACCTGGGTCCATACCGGCGACGTGAACAATCGCCCGAGCATGGATGGCTTGGTTCTCCCGGGGCTTCCCCGTCAACATTTACACAAAGAAGCAAGTTCTGATCAAATGATCAGCATTCCAATTCCACATGAGCCTAGACAGCCTACACATCTCTCGTTTCAGCCCTAATCGACCTGCATACCGAGGAGATCCAGACCTCAAGATCGTCCATGCAGCACTTTCTGTCTTTGTGCTTGCCCATCTCATCTCACGCTACCCTTTTCTCCAAATCGCTGGCGTTGTCCTGCTGCGTTAGTACAGGGGTGGACTTGATAACTTCCTCCCGTCATACGGAAAGTCGGCCGCTCGATCAGATCAGCCTTCCAATCGCTGGCGTGTTTGGCTGCCTTGATCTGCGAGTGGACAACATCGCCAGACATTTCCATCCTTTGTGCAGAAAGACGGCCGCTCGACTCGGCCGCTCAATCGGCCCGTGTCACTCGGCATGCCGAGAGGGTAAGGCAAGGCGAATATCCCAAGTCTCCCTCTGGCGCCCTGAGAGCTTGGAAGAAGTACGATGCCGATTGTGGATTCTCTCGTGGGACTCGATTGGGTCATTGCGTACGCATTCACCTTATTTCGAACGCGACCAACCAACCAACTACATTTTTCCAGTCTTGTATTGTGGATAACAAGAGAAGAGATAGACCGCGCCATGATTCCATGTGCTGTGCCTGAAACGACCTCACCTCGCACATAGGCTGCTTCTACAGCGTTTCAGGCCCGCTGAAGATCATCTCCTCCCCTCCTCATCCTCATCTGCCACCTCAAACCAAGCCACCACCACCATGCGAATCAACTCACCACGGTCACACCGCGATTACAATTATCCCTTCCTCTTCCTCCAGAAAATTGGTCCGGGATCATGCAGATGCAGGGTTGTTGGCAAGGTGACCGATGCAGTGGCAGGCGATCTCTGGGATCTGCATCGATGATGGTCATGTTTCCTTGCCGGCTCCCCGGGCAAAAGTGCATGTGCGTGTTTTGACATCATAGTCGATTGGGCAGTTCAGGGCTACTCTCAATTGCTGATGGTTTGTGGCTTGCATTATCCGAAGGTGGTGGTGGAGTTCTGATACCACTGTACTGATCCTTGTGGCGGCAGGGGAGTTTCCCGTACCAACTCGGCGCTGCGTGTTTACCGCACAACTCTCGATGGGAACTTCGCAGCATCTACTTTCATAGCATTGTTACACCTGTTGTTCGGTGTGAACATGTCCCTGACGACGGCGACCGGCTCAAAAAATAAAATAAATAAGGAAGGAAAAACCAACAACAATCCTACCCTACAACACCTTTCTTCCCCGCCGCAAGAAAAGGCAAAAATCAAAGCGCACGCCCCTATCCAGACCACCACCGCCGCCGCCAAACGCCACAGACCCTCTCAACTATACATGGGTACCTAGCATTTCCCAAGAGCGCGTCTTGCAGATCTGTAGGCCTGATTACACATGTACATGATGCACGAAGTACCTAGCAGCTGTCCATGGCGTTCTTCCTCCCAGTGACGCGGACACGGGGATGTTCAAAAAAGGGCGACAGACGCCACCGATGCGATGCGTATGCACGTGGGGGGTGGGGGTGGGGGAGGGGATGTAACCTCACTGCTGTGGAAACTTTGGGGCCTACCTTTTATCTGGGCAGGTACTGTTGGCTCTTCGCGTGAGGATGTCTTTGGGCGCGAGGGGGGTTTTCTTTGCCATGTGCGCCTCTTTGTCTTTGTGTGTGTGTGTGTGTGTGGACTAGAGAAGGGGAGGTGTTCTTGTTTCACTGCTTTGGTGGAGGTTTTGGGCTTCTTTAGGAGGGAGGGTTATTGGAGTGGGCGATTCGTCGCGTGATACGATGCGTTCCAAGGCAGATTTGAAACATGAGGTGAGAAGGCCAGTTTCTGGACTTCTCCTTATTGACGGAATGGAGTAGGGAAAGGAGGTTTGGAATGACTTCTGGCAAATGTCTCGTGGTCAGATCGTCGGAGCCAATGCATGGTTGGTTGGGTATACATGATATATGGGTCTCGAAGGGAAAACAAACGAAAGTGGATGGAACACAACAGCATCCCGTTGCAACTAACAACAGCAAACCGCAGTTCAGTCCCCGTTGACGGCAAAGGGCCCATGAAAGAAAGCCTCAACGACCGTTGCAACAGTGTCAACGATCAGACGCACTTCTCCAGAAGTGATGTTGTACGCAGGCGCCAGCAAGACGTGGTCGCCCATGACGCCATCCGCAGTCCCGGATCCAGGGTAGATGCTGATATTGAAAGGGGGCTGCATGCCTGCAAAGGATTGTCAGCAAATAATGGTCGCATCATCGAAGAAATGGAAAAAGGGGAGGAATCAAGGGAAAAGAAATCTTACCGAGCTCATGGATTCCCATGGCCACCCCTTGGGACGGATCGAAGGGCGTTTTGGTGGCTTCGTCCTGCACGAACTCGATGCCCCAGAACAACCCTTGGCCGCGGATGCTGCCCACGTATTGATGCGAGGACAACCTGTCGCGCAGTAGCTTGCCGAGCAACTTGCCCTGGGCCCTGACGTTATCGACGAGATCGTCGTCCCGGATGATGCGCTGTACCTCGAGAGCCGCCCGGCAAGCCAGCGGGTGAGCCTGGTACGTCTGCCCGTGGCTGAAAGACCCCGAGCCTTTCGCCAGCACGTC
>Ga0068631_100980_pt1 | contig 10748 bp, 9 predicted proteins | sample InSIn5gowninarea_2_FD_77434 | JGI IMG/M metagenome (GOLD analysis project Ga0068631, IMG submission 77434) | Clean room microbial communities from NASA Spacecraft Assembly Facility at Jet Propulsion Laboratory, Pasadena, California, USA -... ...
CCGGGTACGGCGCTGGTGCAGGCGAAGCAATGGTAGCGGGAAGAGGATGGGTGGATGGTGTAGTGGCAGACGTCGCATAGCTCGAGAACACGGTCAAATCAAGATGAAGCGAGTGAGAACAGGAGTGCAGATGGTAGGGAGCGAAGGCGGCGAAGAGATGATTCTGGACGTCGGCAAAGACAAGCTGAGGTATCGAGAGGGGAGGTCTACTCTGTGGGGGATGGGCGGAGGCGTCAAAGTGAGGAAAGGCGGCGAGAGGAGGACAACCATAATGCAGTCAGGCGAATTGAGCATCAGTCTTCGCTCCGCTCATTACTCAGCTCCTCAGATCTCGACTCGAACGAGATTGAAGAAGAGATTTTGAGACAGATCCGGGAAGAGAATCTGCTAGACGGCATAGATCTCGACAATATTGACGTTAACCAGGAAGATCAAATCAGCGAGAGGATAGCGGAAGCCTTCAGGAGACGGCATGGGGAACGAAGGCGGCGTGATTCGGAAAGAAGAAGCGACACGAATGAGAGAAGGCGACAACAATCGGGAGCATCTGTTCCTGAGTTGAGGGACACATTGGAAGGTAGCCCTCGCTCACCGAGAAGGCGAAGGCATCAGTCACATTCGCCGAGGTCGAGAAGTCCTCCTGACGAAACGAGCAGACCTCCTTTATCAACGAGTACAGGACATGCACATCTAGTGGTTCAGGGTACTTCTGAAGAGAGGCGCCATCGAAGGACTACGAGCAGGACTCGGAGCGCTACAACACCTATAATTACAGCAGAACCCGAAGACCAAATTACTACACGATCGCAGACCGATCTGTCGAGTAGATCACCAACGATAGAGCTCAGTGCATCTCGTCAACTACTTTCCACGCATAGGCGCAATCATACTGATCCAAATGTCACGAGAAGCGTCGAAGCTTCATTATCTGACCAATCAAAAACAGACCCACCGACCTCGGCATCAAAAAGTCCACGTGCAAGGCAAATACGAGCTGAAGAATCATCAAGTTCAATATCTACGTGTGCACCTACAATAGGGGCAGGACATCCTTTAGATACATTTGTACCCTCATCGGCTCCATCTGCTGCATCGCAGGCTATGACTGATCAATCCCTGTATCCTGCACCACTCTCACTCCATCATGGGCCTACCTTAGCAGAAAAGGCGACTGCTATATCAAGTGGCACGCGACCTCTCTCGGCTTCATCGGCGACACTGCGAAGCCGTCCCCAGCTGTATCCTGAGCCATATCTCAGTTGCGCCAGGTGTTCCAAGCCACATATTGAGTACGAGCTTCATTACAACTGTGCCATCTGTCATGGTGGTAATTGGAACATCTGCCTGCCCTGCTATCGCTCATCAAGTTACCCTACCCGTCCAGGATGTCTGCACTGGTTTGGGTTTGGAGCTGCAGCATGGGAAAGGTGGACTGAGCTCCGACATTCTGGAGAGATATTAGTGGGGTCTGAGCAGCCTCATATGCTAACAGCTAACCTTTATGTGCAGCCTAAGATCCCTGAAGGAGGAGCCGATGGACGTCGAACTCTGACCACACAAGATCCCAAGAAGCGACTCCAAAGCGGTACCTTCTGCGCGAACTGCTTTGCCTGGACCAACGAGTGCTACTGGCGGTGCGAGATCTGTAATGACGGCGACTGGGGTTTTTGCAACCTGTGCGTGAATCGAGGGAAATCCTGCACTCACCCTCTCCTCCCTCTAATATACAAACCCACCTCATCCTCCACACCTCCCCCATCACCCACCCAAGACCACCGAACCCCCGCCTCAGCAAGCATCCTGACCGGCCCTGGAATCCTGGACATCGGACCCTTTAAGCCCCTCACATTCTCCACCAAATGCGACGTCTGCCACTACACCATCCACCCATCCTCTTCCCGCTACCATTGCTTCGCCTGCACCAGCGCCGTACCCGGCACCCTCCAAGGCGACTACGATATCTGCAGCACCTGCTACCCGAAACTCGTAAACTCACGCAGGATCTCTTTCGAAAACGGCCATAATGGTTGGAGACGTTGCCTCCAGGGTCATCGCATGGTGATTCTCGGATTCGAGGAGAGCAATGGTGGTCAACGACGTATCATCCTACGCGACCTAGTGGGCGGCCGAGGCGTACATGAAGAACCTTTCACCTCGATCGAGCATCCTGGCGTGGAACTACAAAAGTGGAGTTGGAGCGACGGCCCCGTCGTCAAAGTAAAGATCGTCAGCAGTGATGTGATGAAGACAGCTCCAACATTCATCCCAGGCGTGGAGACAGAAAAAGGCTTCCCGCCCGATGGAGGCGTAGGGATGTGGTGCGTGGCGAGCTGGAGCTGGTGGCCTGAGGACGGGGCGGATGATGAGCTGATGTTCCCCAAGGGGGCGACGGTCAAGGAGGTCAAGGATGTTAATGGGGATTGGTTTCATGGCTGTTATCTTGGGAAGAGAGGATTGTTTCCGGCGAATTATGTCAAGGTTTTGGATAGTAGGCGGGGGAAGTGATGGATGAATTATGTGATGATTGTGAACTGGGGATCTCAGAGGCCGGCAGGTGATGGGGCAATGATTCACGAAGGAGTATGAGAGATGGAGAATTGCGAGGACTTTGAGAGAATGGGTATATATGTGGAGTATGTGACGGATCAAAGGATATATGAGGATATCATCATAGCGAGGATACCAGTAGACATTTTGCATTTTGCATTATTATGCCATCACATCCCAATCTCGATAGATCGATCCTCTGGTTTTAAAGGTTGAACCTCGTCCTCACCTTCTCCATCCCCGCTTTCCACTCCCACTGCACCTTATCCTCACCCTCGCTCCCCGCCCTTCCAACACCCTTGTCCACCCTCCTCAACTTCAAAGTAAACCGCGGTCCCAACTCCTGCAATCCAGCTCTTATGCCCTCCACGCCCTTAACAACCTTGCCGTCCGGGCCCACTACACTCTTCTCCGTCTCCTTCTTGTCCCGAAAGACATAGCGATGTCTTCTCAGAAAGATATAGTCTCGTTGATTATGCAACGTCACCACCTGCCTACCCTGAAGTTCCGGCTGGGGAGGGAAGAGCGTTAGGAATATTCTCGCTGTCAAGAGACCGAGGGGTGTGCGGAAGTTATTGAGTATGAGCTCCGGGTAATGATTCGTGGGGTTTCCATGTCCAGGTAGTTTCTTCCCCTCCACCCAATTCGCTATCGAGAAGTGGCATGTAGGACCAGATGGAAGATGGACGATCGTCAAACCAGTGGGTTTCTTGGAATCTTCTTTGAGGAGGATGACGGTGGTGTATTCTCTATTGGCAGCGAATTTGGAGATGTCTCGGAGAGAAAACTTATAGCCGTATCGGTGAGAGGAACGGGGTATGTAGGTGCTGTTTGGGAAGAGCGTGCATAAAAGATGGGCTTCGTGGTGGAGGGTTGAGTTGATAGAAGTGGTGAGTAGGATTTTGGGAGTCGGAGGTGGCTCTTCCGTGAAGAGGGTGGGGAACTTGAGGGTGAGTGAGGAGGGGGTGAGGTCGAGATTTGTGCTGGTTGCTGAGGGGGCATTTGAAGATGCTCGAGGCCGTGTAGGCGATCTTGTGGCTTCCTCTGCTTCCGAACCAGAGTCTAGCATGCTATCATTGTCGTCATCTTCTCTTGGATCGCCTTGGGATTGGAGCTGTTCCTCCTCCGCTGCTTCTGCTTCTTCTATCCGCCTCCGCTTTAGCTGTTCCAGGTCCACGCTATCACCCAAGTCATCTCCATCCACATCGTCCCATATTCGTTTCTTATCAATCGAATGTGGTACATTCGTTGCCAGCCGTTTCCTTTTCAACTCCGGGTCCCGATCCTCCTCCTTCTTCCGCCTGATTCTTTCATCTCTGCGCTCCGAATCTTTTGTTTTCTTTTGCCTGATGTGTAGCTCTTGGCGTCGTAGCTTGTTTCCTGTCTGGAGCGACAACGAGGCCGAGGGATTGAGAGGCTTCCTCCGTTTTGAGCCCATATTGATTGTTTCGAGATTGTGGGGTGGATGGGGATGGAAGTCGAGCTCGAGTGAGGCTTCCAGGACTTTTTCAGCAGGGGTCCATCCGCTAGCGTCCGCACCCCATGCAAGGCTGCAAAAACACTTTTAAAAGTGTCAAAGCTGTGACTGTGGAAAGCAAGAGCAAGACACACACGCTACACTTTTGCCTCAGATCGAGAACGTTGATAGGCTCTGTATGTTTGCTTCAAGGGTTGGATGCGTGCCTTTCACAGCTTTGTGAGAGTCGGTAACACACCAGTACGAATCTACAAGCCTCAAAGGGCTCTGAGAACTTTTTCGACAACCCCACTGAGGACGAGATACCAGCAGCCCGCAAGCAACATCTCAGCCGATATGGCTAGCACGACCACAATGAAGGGTCAGCCCTTCGACCGCAAGGTTCTCGATCCAATGCTGAGGCGGCGGATGTTCTACACTCCATCCTTCGAAATATATGACAATGGTGTGGCTGGTCTTTTCGACTACGGTCCACCTGGGTGTGCTTTGCAAGCTAATATCATTGATGCATGGCGGAAACATTTTGTCTTAGAGGAGGACATGCTAGAAGTGGACTGCACAGCTTTGACGCCTGGTGAGGTATTGAAGACGAGTGGGCACGTGGACAAATTCGCAGATTGGATGTGTAAGGACCCAAAGAATGGGGATATCCTGCGTGCAGATCATTTCGTGGAGGAGGTCTTAGAGGCGAGACTGAAGGGGGATAAAATTGCTAGGGGTGTAAAGATTGAGGAGAAGGAGGAAGATGCAAAGAAGAAGAAGAAGAAGAGCAAGGGTACAGAAGCTGTGAAGCTAGACGATGCAGTTGTGAAGGAGTACGAGGAGATCCTCGCCAAGGTTGGTTTCCTGTTCTTATTATAGTAGATGAACAACGACTAATAGCCCCAAGATTGACAACTACGACGGTGGAGAGCTTGGCCTCCTGATCAAGAAATATGAGCTCAAAAACCCTAATACTGATGTTATGCCATCGCCTCCAGTCGCCTTCAATCTTATGTTCCAGACATCAATCGGTCCAAGTAGTCTGCTACCAGGTTACTTACGGCCTGAGACTGCTCAAGGTCAATTCCTCAATTTCGCAAAACTCCTCGAATTCAATCAACAACAAATGCCTTTTGCGTCAGCTTCGATCGGAAAGTCTTTCAGAAATGAGATCTCACCCAGGGCTGGTCTACTACGGGTCAGAGAATTCCTAATGGCTGAAATCGAGCACTATGTTGATCCTCATGGCGGCAAAAAACATGCCCGATTCGATGAAGTCAAAGATGTTGAGCTTGTTCTGTTGAATCGTCATACCCAATTAGCTGGCAAGACTCACGTAGAGAAGGTCTCAATTGGCGAAGCTGTTGCCAATGGCACTGTTGATAACGAGACTCTCGGCTATTTTCTCGCTCGCATACATCTATTTCTGAAGAAAATCGGTGTCGATCAGAGTAAGATCAGATTCAGGCAACATATGGCAAACGAGATGGCTCATTATGCTACTGATTGTTGGGATGCCGAGCTTCTGACAAGCTATGGCTGGATTGAATGTGTTGGTTGCGCCGATAGAAGTGCTTACGATTTGACGGTACATATGAAGAGGACCGGTGCTCCTCTAATGGTCCGAGAAAGACTAGAGAAGCCAATCACTATCGAAGAGTGGCAAGCTGAGCTAGACAAGAAGAAGTTTGGGCCTCATTTCAAGAAAGATGGCAAAGCTGTTGAAGCTGCGATTGAAGCGCTCTCTCAAGAGAAGCTGGAAGCGCTTGCACAAGACTTGAAGCAGGACGGGAAGATTATTGTCGAAGTTGCCGGTGTAGCCAGTGGTAAGGTCGAGGTCGGCAAAGACTTGATTGCGATTGAGCAAAGAAAAAGGGTCGAGCACACGAGAGAGTACACGCCAAACGTCATCGAGCCCTCGTTCGGTATTGGCAGAATCTTGTACTCTTTATTCGAACACACTTTCTGGACTCGTGCGAGCGAAGGTGGTGATGAAGCACGTGGTGTAAGTTCTTAAGTTCATTCTACCTTCTAACCAAGCAATTGCTAACCCAGGATCCAGGTCCTTTCCTTCCCCCCAATCGTAGCACCCACCAAAGTTCTTCTCGTTCCCCTCTCCTCCCACGAAAGTTTCAAGCCGCTGCTGAAGCGCCTGTCCCAAGTTCTTCGGGCCCAAGGTATATCCAGCCGCATTGATGACTCCTCGGCTTCGATTGGCAAGCGCTACAGTCGTAACGACGAACTCGGTACACCTCTAGGTATCACGGTCGATTTCCAAAGCGTTCAAGACAGCACCTTCACCCTTCGAGATCGCGATTCTACGAAGCAGGTCCGGTCCAACGAGGAGGAGATCATTAAAGCTATTAAGTCACTGGTGGAAGGCAACAAGACGTGGCAAGATATCGAGAAGGACTTACCAGCATTCGAGGGGCAGGAGACTGATGTAGCAGTTCGGTGATCTTATCAACATAATAGACTGTGAAGTAAATCCAAGCTATAAATAGACCTGTCAAAAATGTGCAGCTGACATGGAACATTATTACATCTCTCCATAATTGCATCGCAAGAACTAACGCTACCGAGGCACATCAACAGCAGACCCAAACCTGTCGTCATTATCATACGGTAGATCCTGGTGGATCGACACAATTCATAGACCGTCCAAAAGCCGCTCCTACCACAACTTCCAACACTCCTCTGGAAACGGGTGCACTATGCAGCCAGAACTGCATTTAGGAATCTGCAACCCACCGGAAACAAAGCTCATCCAAGCAACCTTGAGTGTTTCAGAAATCCGGCCGCGGCACAGTCCCCTTCCACACAGGCCCAGAAGACGGATCTTATTCGTAGAACCCGAAGGTCTTTCACATCTCGTAGGGCACAGTACGATCTTGGCATCATGGTGACAAGGAAGGGTGGGCAATTAGCCCACCACCCATTCTAAGAAAACGTGGCATAAGCCTACTAACTAACCATCATCCGCACACACCCGCGCCGCACCAACTAATGTCGTACCCGAGGGCCGGATAGATAGATGATGAAACGATGGAGGGTTGGTGGGTGGTGGGGGTTATGCTAGAGGCTGCGCCGTGGGGAGGTCGGTATTGATAGAATTGTAGATGGAGTTTGGGAAGGTACAGCTGATGATTGATATAGCACTTGTATTGTAGGAGAATAGGAGACAGGGGCTATGGATGGACTGATACCAGAGCTCTTGTCTTTGTCGCTTTGTACTGTGCCCTTGTTTGTGGAAGTCCAGAACTTTAGGAAACAGCGTCAGCCCCTCTCTGCCACATGCTAGAGGCCTGTGCAGTGATTCTGTGAGACGCACACTGGTGGCTTGAATGTTACGCATGTACTGTACAAACTGAAGCTTGCGAGGAATGAGGTCGTAATAGAGTGAGGGAGCAGCGGAGTGGCCGATGGTTAGTGCAATTGGAATGTGAACGACGACACTGTGAACCAGCGATCATGTCTGCGTCGAGACAACAATTATGTCTTCCCAGAAGATCATACCCAAGCATCAAGTGACTGTTGAGCTTGAAGCTTTTGCAGTAACCAAGAACATATCTTTGCTTGTGAAAGAGTCTCCTTCAACTTTCCTGAGCATGTCGAAGCCCGGCGTTATGCTTCTGAGTGGGGCTAACGGCTTTGGGATGGTATCCGACGCTAGCGGTCCTCCAACATGGAGCAACTCAATCCCTCTCAGCTTCATTATGCCGTTCCCCTTCACCCAGATCCGATTCCTAATACTCCAAGCGCCTGTCTTGTACCCATTCGTGTCTCTATCTGTCCCACATCTCATCTGTCGCAGCTTTCGAGGGCGAGCGAACGGATGAGTGTCTGAATACTACGTCTCAGAGCATCTCGAAGACGCTGGATCTCCCAGCGCTCTGGGTGCGCAAAGGCGAAGTCTATCGATCCTATCAGAGGGGTATCCGGACCCGCACATACAGCACGTCTTCTGTGTATACTTCCCTCTTTGTAAGTCTTACTCTCTACGATCTATGTTTCCCTGCACCGTGCTAACGCTCTGGGATTCAGTCTGGGAGAAGCGAACTGTTCCTACAGTATCGAGAGTACCCCGCAGCATACTCGACTGCGCCCTCGAGTACAGCAGCAGAAGAATTCCCGTCTACGATCTGGTGAAGTCGCCAATATGTCTTCTTCACAGAACAGGTATGTCTTCTTTCGAATTCGCAACGCTGGAACTGCAATTGCCGTTTGTTTCGAAACCCGAGGCGTTCGTGATTCAGATCGGTTGTTGATCATCATGGACCCTCTTCGACCACTCTACGTCTTTGTTGGGCATTGTCACTACATGTTCACGACCATCACTCATGTGTCGAAACTGATTATCATTGTTCTTATAGTGTCTACGCCCCTGGGCAATTCATGAATCCCGGTCCGGCTCCTCGACCTCCTACAGGCCCTCGTCTCAATCTCACTCCTACCACCTCGAACTTGCCTGGGAATGCCTCGAGTCTGCCTAACAACATGTCTTCGATGTCACTCAATTCACCGTTTACTCGATCCGCTACATCCACTTATCAGGGTTCTACTGTTTCATTGCCAATCGCCCGCCAACAGAGTGGTATTTCCAGCATGAGCTTCGAGGGTATGGGCGGTGTATCGATAATCAAGGAGGGAATGGCTCAAGTCAAGGAAGGCAAAACCATCTTCGCTGCGTGGAAGCAACGGAACTTGGTCCTACGACGTGACACTCTGGACGTTCACAAGGAGAGGGGTGGAAAGCTATCGTACCAAATCATCTTGAAGGACGTTCTAGGTGTTTCCCGTGTTGAATCAGCTGGCACCATTTTTGAGATCAAGCGGAACGTGCATGGCACTTCGACGAATCCCGGGGAAGATGATGGAGTTTCGCGGTCTATGCAGGTCAAGGTGAAGAGCGACGATGATCTCTACGAGTGGATTGATTTCATCTATGCGCGATGCCCGGGTATGGGTGGCGTCAGTAATCCTACCAACTTCAACCATCAGGTTCATGTTGGCTACGACCCCAACACTGGTGGCTTCGTTGGTCTACCTCCGGAGTGGTCAAGATTGTTGAACTCTTCCGCTATCACCAAGGAGGACTACGAGCGCAATCCCCAGGCTGTGTTTGAGGTGTTGGAATTCTACTCAGATATCACGAAACGAAACAACGATCCTCAGGCATATCCGAGTTTGACTCCTACTCCATCAGTCTCTACTGCTACTTCGCAGAACAAGCAGCTTGGATATGGAGGTGGTTCATCAATTGTGCCGCCACGACAACAACCAACTGCCCAGCGCAACATCAGCCTGGGTTCAGCTCAGCTTCCAAGTAATGGTGCTAGTGCTACACGCCAGCGTACTCCACCGGAAAGCGTGGATCAGCAGCGTCAGCAAATGCAGCAGATGGCTACTAACTACGTCTCACCTGAAGTACGAGAGGAGCAACGCCAGAAGCAACTCGAGGCTCAGCGAAAGCGCGAGGAGCAAGAGCGTCGAGACTTGGAGCGACTTGAATTGGACGCTTACAACGCCATGATTCCACAGAAAACCCCTATCGCTCAACAGGAGGTTGGAGGTGGTGCTTATAGCAGTCCCAATCCTGACCGTTATAATCCCTCGAGAGCTGCCCCACCTGCACCAGGAACCCGACAGCAACAAGCTCAACCTCAGGCCAGTAGTTTGCGCGCACAGCGACAGGCTCCTTCAGCTCCTACCCCCAGCACTACTCGTCCGCCGATGACTCCTCAGCAAAATAGTTATACTGGTCAACAAAGTTCCACTTCTCGCGAACAAAGCTCTCCACGAGCTGATCAGGCCCAGCGAAAGCCCGAACCTCGATATCAGAACGGTCCCGCTTCCAGCCCTCAATCGACATCACGTGACCCTACTCAGCAGACTCCGGCTTCTCGTCTTCCTGCGCCAGTCAACCCCATCAAGCCTTTGAACGTTGCTAAGACACAACAAGCTACTCCTAATAACGGTATCCAACAAAATGATGCGGTCAAGGCTGCTGAGGCTGCTTTGTCCAAGCCAGCCGAGCGCAAGCAAGATGTACGCATGTCGACAATGTCTGAGAATGAGGTCATGGCCAAGCTCAAAGAGGCAGTCTCGAAAGACGACCCTAATCTTTCTTATTCCAAGCAGAAGAAGATTGGTCAAGGTGCTTCTGGATCTGTGTATGTTGCCAAGGTCAAGGAGAATGCAGTCTCGCCCATTGCTCGTGAGGTCTACCGACAGCAGGGTGGCAAGGCTCAGGTTGCCATTAAACAGATGGATCTCGCTCATCAACCACGGAAGGAGCTGATTGTCAACGAGATCATGGTCATGAAGGACAGCAAGCACGCCAACATTGTCAACTTTCTCGACGCATTCCTACGAAGCAACAATACGGAGCTTTGGGTTGTTATGGAGTACATGGAAGGTGGTGCTTTGACTGATGTCATTGACAATAATACGAGCATTACTGAAGATCAGATTTCCACCATTTGTCTTGAGGTATGTGTTGCGTTCTGTTTATAAAACTTGACTAAATCTCCTCTAGACCTGCCGTGGACTCGAGCACCTGCACCAGCAGAACATCATTCATCGAGACATCAAGTCAGATAACGTTCTTCTCGATGCTCGTGGTAATGTCAAGATCAGTGAGGGCTGGAAGCGGGACCGTTCTGATATCGAGGTTCGGGCTTTCGCTGGGCCTGATCAGCTCGTGGAGAGCTTTGTTCGCGAGAAGTGGAACTTTGTTGAC
>Ga0068631_100982_pt1 | contig 10725 bp, 10 predicted proteins | sample InSIn5gowninarea_2_FD_77434 | JGI IMG/M metagenome (GOLD analysis project Ga0068631, IMG submission 77434) | Clean room microbial communities from NASA Spacecraft Assembly Facility at Jet Propulsion Laboratory, Pasadena, California, USA -... ...
AGATAGGGCAGATAGTTATATGCAACTCTTACCGTCATCCATCATTATTGGCAAAGATGCTTTCCACCTTGGATGTCATAAGCAGTGGGAGGCTAGAATTGGGGATGGGTGCGGGTTGGTATGAGCTGGAATACATGGCATATGGATATGATTTTCCATCAAATATTGCAAGAATCAAGCAGCTAGATGAGTCTTTAAGCATAATAAAGGCGATGTGGACAGAACCATATGCTAGTTTTCATGGACAGTATTATGCCGTAAAAAACGCGGTATGCAATCCAAAGCCAATTCAAAAACCCTATCCTGTTGTCATGGTGGGTGGTTCAGGGGAAAGGTATTTGCTAAAGGTTGTAGCAAAACACGCAGACCGATATAACCTATTCTTTGGTTCGCCATCAGAAATGAAAAGAAAAATATCTATTTTGAAGGACTGTTGCAAATCTGCTGAAGGAAAGAGCCATGATGATATGCAATTTTCTGTCGTTCTACCATGCATAATTAGAGAGTCGGAGGAAGAAGTTAATCGAATTCTGATGCAATATAAAAGAAAAGACAAAACCGTGCAACAATATAGAGAATACCTTGTCAATGGGATAACAATAGGAACGCCTGATCGAATTTTGAAAGGCATAAATGAGTATGTGGAAATGGGTGTGACACATTTTATCATGCATTTTATAGGGATAGATGAAGGGTCTCTAAGGATTTTTGACTCCAAAATAATAAACCGGAGTTAATGGAGTTAAAAGCAATGTTGGAGTGTTAATTCTTTAGTAATGAATTTTTCAAAAGTTATGTATTGTGTTTTTCATTTGTTTTAAGTCATGTTTTATTGATAGTGACAGCGGTAAGGTTGATTTTTTTTCAAAAACAATTGACATATAAACAAATCAAATTGAATTGGAGCATGGCAGCATCAAATATTACTACAATAGTGTTTTATAAACATGTGAAGAACTGCATTACAATAGGTATGCATGGTCATTCTCTTTTACATCCACACTAAAGGCCGTATTGCCTTGGCTTCGTTTACAAAAACATAATCTGTTTTTTCTTTTGAAATAAACTCTTTATGATTCAATCGTCATTAAAGTATTATTGTTTTTCATACATTTGGGTAAAATGTGCTTAAAATTTTGACCGGAAAAATGATTTTTCAAAAATCGGGGTAACATTAAATTCTTTAGTTCATTGCGAGAATATGCCTGGCGCAAACCAAAAAAAGGATGCTTTTTGTATTAGTGTGAGGTATCTGTATGCTCCTTTAATTCTTGTCGAGAGTTAAATTTCTGATCACATTTGTCACAAGAAAATGTTGCTTGTACGTCAGTAGTACTTTCGTTAGATCTTTCTCCGCTATCTACATTATGATTATTCATTACTTTTCATTGTGCATTATATTATATAATGTGTCTACATACTTTTTAGATCTATTCCAACTATTGATTTGATTCTTTGTTATGTGATTTACAAAAAACATACTAAAACAACCCTATACGCTCTCTTTGCCCTATCTATATTTTATTTTGCATGCAAAGTAAAAACAAAACATCAATTCTATTGTCCTTTATGTGTTTCATTATTTTTCCCATAATCCTTTTCTCATGGAGGGGTGCAGATATATTTGAGCCTCAAAACATGCCGATTAGGAAACAATTTGTTCCTATATCGTTTGAAACTGTATTTGCCATTGGTTTTGATCAGATTGGATATGAAAAGTCGCAACAAACCAGCACTTTTCTCGTAAATTTACTGGAATTGGTTTCTACTTTATCTGTTTATTTGTTAAATGTCAATGCCTGTAAACAATTGTTGTATAAAAACATATGGTGAATTATTTTCTGTTAGCAATTTAATTCTTTTTTTTGTGGGGACATAATTCCACCACCGAAACTATCTGTACGTATTGATGATGCGATATGTCTTTATCTCAAGCCTGGGTTGATATTATGGATTGATTCTAGGCTTTGGGTATTAATGCTTCTGATTAACTAATTGTTAATCATACCGCAAAAAAATAACAATAACAACAGAAATGGATTATTGAAGTATACGCGACAAAGCAAAACAGTCTCTTTATTTGTTATCCTTGTGCTCATCACTTAATGTCCATGGAAACCATTTCCCAATAATTTTTGCCCAGTCTACTTTTATTAACGAATAGATGATTAGCACTACGCTAGCTACACTAATTGCGGAGATTACAATAAGCAATAATGGACTTTGGCTTTGTGCAAAAATTTGCTCTATTAAAGGCTTACCCATTAGTACCGCCCCCCATACAACAGCCATGTTTGCAATTAATTTGCCTGCAAAGTTGGCAATCACAAATTTCAGTGGGTTGTATTTGGCAATTCCTAAAAGTATGATTATCATATCATCTGGAGGAAAAGGGGTGATAGCTGAAATAAACGCACCTATCCATCCATACCTCATTAGCAATCTTTGGAGTGGTATCATCTTTTCCTTTGTTTTGTCCTTCAATATCTTTCTACCATAATAACTTGCCAAAAATATGATGGATCTACCGGCGGTCACACCTACTGTACTAATCAATGCAATAAGGTTTGGATCTAATCTCTCGTTAAATGATGTGGCTATGAGGACTGGAACATATGGAATGGGAACAAACAAAATGATGCTTGTAATAAAACTTACTATCAATATATTGATATATGATAAAATATCCGGCGGAATGAGTAAAAATAAACTCATGTTATTTCTTTTAGACCAAAAATGGTTTATTGGAACTCTTGTAAAAGTATATCTTTAAGGAAAATCCTTGTTTTTCATTACACTAACCAAATGATGATGGATTTTGTTATTTGGATGTCATTGCTGAAATAGAAAGAAGCATTTTAATTATTGTTTAGTTATGTGTGTATGTTTATGAAAATTTTATGTTCCCTATCCTCTAATCCAATTAAATATGTGCAAAAACCTTAAATTTTTTATTAGAATATTACCAGCATCTTCTGCAGTTTACGAAAAGACAGTCGATAGCATAAAATGCGTTGAGTCATATTTTTATTGACATTAAAAGAATAACTAAATTTACCGGTATTTGATCCCGTTTTTATTGGATATGCCAGCCAAACTTATTTGCCGCTGACAATAATGTATAAAAATCGATAATAGAAAAGATACCCTAATAGTGAAAGATTCATGGCGGTAAAGGGTGTGCCAAAAGTACAAAGAGCACTTGTTCTTCAGGGAGGGGGAGCACTTGGCGCGTATGAAGTGGGTGTTATTAAGGCACTATATGAAAAACTAACTGAAAAGGTAGCTGAAAATGATTACGATGAAAATGAACCATTATTTGATCTTATTGCTGGCACTTCCATAGGGGCAATAAATGGCGCAATTCTGGTTAGCCAAGTATTAAAAAACAATGGTAATTGGGGGAAATCCATAGAGAAACTCGAAGAATTCTGGAAAGCCCACCTTTCCTCGGACCCTGACTATAAATCTTTATGGGATCCATGGTCAAGGGAAAAGCATAACCCAACTGCAGCTTCAGAAGAATCTGCCAGAAGGTATTATTCAGTACAATCGTATTTCATGACTGGTGCACCCAATATATTTACAACTCCAACTCCGATAAATGATGAAAGGTTTTATGATAATTACTTTAATAAATGGTATAGGTCAGACTATGCCCCATTAAAGGAAAGCATTGAGAAATATGCCGACTTTCCGATAGCAACTGACTTTGATAAAAAGCAACCAAGACTACTTGTTATCAGTGTTGATGTATTGGATGCCGCTACAGTAACATTTGATAGCTATAAGAAGCCTGAATATGGACGAAGAGAATCAAGGTATAGAAATTACAACGAAAAAACCGAAGATCAAAAATTTGTCATTGAATACGATAAAGGTGTCTCGATTGATTATGTGATGGCAAGTGCATCCGTTCCGGAATTCTATGATTACACAAAAATAAAGGTTCAAAAAAAATCCGATAACCAAAACAATAATGGCATTGACTCTGGGTCTGAATCAGAAACCAGTGTGAATTACTTCTGGGATGGGGCGATATTAAGTAACACTCCCTTACGGGAGGTAATCCAGACGCACAGAGACTATTGGAAAGATGCCCCGGGCATGCAGGTTCCAGACCTTGAAATTTATATTGTTGACCTGTGGCCATCAAATAAAGCCAGTTCGCCGCCTCTTGATCGAAATGGTATCAAAGATTTACAGGACACAATACAATATAGCAACAAGACTTCTTACGATGAGAAGGTTGCAAAAATCATCACGGACTATGTAACTCTGTCTCAAAAACTAATCGAGCTGGCAAAGGAAAAAGGCGCAAATTCAAAAGAAATTGAAGAAATCTTAGACGGGGTTGCAACATGCATATCAAGGTCGGGACGACAAAGGCAGTACAAAGACCTGCTGGAAGGACGGTTTAAGATTACCCGGTTTATAAGGATACAAAGGTCAGAAGACCCTCACAGTATATGGGGCAAAATTGCCGATTTTACTTCAGTTACAATAAATATACTAATGGAACAAGGATACAGGGATACATTAAACCAGATGTAAATTTTTGCTAAGTGTTAAACGATGGAAATTTTTCTTTAACCTGGAATTAAATAAATAGTTCCGTTTTCTTTTTTTTATTGATAAATATGTCATACTGAAAGTCTAACTGGCATAGTCAGAATATGTTCATGGCTAATACCAAGGGTCTGATTGTCTTTGGGCATATGACTTCATTATTTGGATTTGAGATAATGTGGAGGGTATTATTATAAGCAATAAAGTTAATGTATTCCTGTTGGACGGTGCTTGAAAAAATGAGAATAGGCTATCCATGTAAAAACTTAACTTTGGAAAACCCTAATGCATCTACTTTTAGATTAAAATCCTTTTCTGAAAACAGGCTTAACGAAACTGTACGGAATAACCTTCATTACCTGCTAAAAATATTGCGCTTTAATAAAAAAAATAACATTCTTTTTTTTAGAATTAGCTCAGATATCATTCCATTTGCAAGTCACCCTATCTGTCAAACAGATTGGAGCCATACATTTAAAACAGAGCTAAATGAAATCGGAGACTTTATTAAAAAAAACAATATGAGGGTATCAATGCACCCGGACCAATTTGTCATTCTTAATTCCACAAATGAAAATATAATCAAAAACAGTGTTAGAGAGTTGCAATACCATTCTAAAATATTGGAAAGTATGGCCTTGCCAACTGATGCAAAAATCCAGATTCATGTAGGAGGGGTATATGGTGATAAAGACACCGCAAAAGAAAGGTTTGTTAGCAATCTCAATAAATTAGAAAGAAGCTTAAAGGAGCGAATCATAATAGAAAATGATGACAAGTCATATTCTTTGGAAGATTGTTTGGATATCCATAAGGAAACAGGCAACCCAATTGTTTTTGATACTCTGCATCATGAATGCCTGAATCACAACGAGACCATGCAAGAGGCCTTATCTTGCTCCACCAAAACATGGGAATATAATTCAGATGGAAATCCAATCATTGATTATAGTAGTCAAAGTATGGGTGAAAGAAAAGGGAAACATGCAAAAACTATAGACAAAAATCATTTTATCATGTGTTATAAAGAGTTAGATGAATTTATTCGGAGGGAATCTATTGACTTGGATGTGATGCTGGAGATAAAAGATAAAGAGAACAGTGCGATATTATCTTTGGACTTTATAAAATAAATTTTGCACTTGCTCATATGGTTCAAAAGCTTTTTTTTATAAAAATTATAAATGCTAGTTAATTCTTTACATGGGCATTTTTTTCGTTACCAAATGAGAAAAAGGCCCACTCTGGTAAATCTAAAGATGATAAAGTTACCTTAGCATGGTGGCATAAAAAATTAATTTACAGAGCCAGTCTTTTGCCTTTCCATATATTTCTTTGACAGTATCATGTTTCTAAGCTTGTGTGTTCCGTATCCAGTTTTGGATGAAATAAAGATTTTATTAACGGCAGAAATATTTAGATAATTTACAATTTCACTCATTTCATTTGACTTGATGTTGTCTGCTTTGCTTAATACTACATATACCTTGGACTTGTCTACTTTTAACTCATTCAGTGTCTGCCAACAGCTATAATATTTTATTCCAATATTTTCAATATTCTCAGAGCAATCAATCAAAAGCAGTATCAAGTCTGCTACAAGTGATTCTTCTAATGTTGATTTGAATGCGTCAATCATATAATGTGGAAGTCGACTAATAAAGCCGACAGTGTCTACAATTAATATTTTTTCATCCCTTTCAGCATCTGTGGAATTTAATACCTGCATGGATCTCATGGTGGTGGAAAGTGTCGTAAATAAGTCTGATGATGTTTCTTTGTTCTCTTTGGTAAGAAGATTGAATAATGTAGTTTTTCCGGAGCTGGTATATCCAACTAGGGAAACTATAGGCATTCCCTTTTTCAATCGCTGCTCATGGTACACCTGACGTTTTAGGTGTGCATCTTTTAATTTTTCTTTGATAAATGACATCTGCCTTTTTAAATCACGAAATTGAACATCTACTATATATTCACCCATTCCTCCCTTTCCAGCTCTTTCGTTGCTTTTGCTCATCATTTTTGCTTTGTCTCGAACTCGTGGCATGTTATACCGTATTTCTGCTAATTGTATCTGTAGTTTTGCTTCCACTGTTGTGGCTCTAGAATAAAAAATATCCAGAATTAGTCTTTCCCTGTCAATTACCTGAATTTCTAAAATCTGCTCTAAATTGAATATTTGCCTCGAACTTAAATGTTCGTCAACTATTATTTTTTGTATGTCTTTGGATTCTTTAACAAATTTTTGAATCTCTTCAGCTTTACCTAGACCCATGCCGTATTTTGCGTGGTTTAGATATTTTTGAGTATAAACCTTGACAATTTTATTTTCTGGAACAGATTCAACCAAGCTCTTTGCTTCGTCTATTGTAAAATCGATAGGATAGGAGACTAAAATTACTTTGGTAGATTTATCCAAATCTCATGCCAAATCCGCAAAATCTTGGAGGGTGATGGTTTTCATGTGCTTTTGAGGGGGTATGCTTTGAATTGATGTGTAAATCTGCTGACATTGTTGATGCCTCATTTTTATCGTTTTTGTACCTTTGATATTGTAATTTCCATTGATTCTATCAAAGTTTTTACATTTAGCATATGCATTGACGTTATTTATCATTCATCCTCTATCTCATATACTGAGCAATCATGTTATTATACTTGGTTGATGTGTCTGATTATTATAGAAAAGCCTACATCAACAAGGCTGATTTGGTTTATTGGAGGATTCTTTATAGTAACTGTAACGTTTTAAAATCAAAAAGCATTATTAAAGCTAATTACCTTAAGCATCAATATGCTGAAATATGTAAAGATGATAACGTTATTCTTTGCCAAACAATATTACTAAAAAGATATGGATTGTTCTTTCAAAATTGGTTTTTTGATTTAGATTTGGGTTTAGATGCAAGCAACACGGATTGCCTTTATCAATGAATTACAATTCCATTAGCAATCCTAAAGTCAATTCTAAAGATGAGTGGTCATCGGAGCAGCACTCTCTGGGTTTTTTGAAAAAAGCTGATAAAATGCCCCATAGATCGGTAAGTGAGAATGTATTATTTGACCATATCCCAAAGGGGGCAATTCGGGTATTAGACCTAGGAACAGGTAATGGGAGACTATTGAGATTGCTAAAAAACCGGCGACCAGATATCAGTGCGGTTGCCGTGGATGTTTCACCTCCAATGCTAGATGCAGCAAGGAAAAACATTGCCAATGAAATTGATGTAGAGGTAACAGAACATGATCTTGAATATACTTTACCAAATATGGGAAATTTTGATGAGGTTATCTCCGACTTTGCGATACATCCCTTGAGTCATGAACGTAAACGTTCAATTTTCAAAGAAATTTATGGTATCCTCAACCCCGAAGGGGTATTTTGCAATTTGGATAACGTTGCTTCGCCTTCAGAAAAACACCATGTCCGATTTCTCTATGCAATAGGCTTTACACCTGAAACTGTGAGTAAATCTGATAATTTGCTATCTATGGAAACACAACTAACATGGCTAAAAGGGATAGGATTCGAGGATGTTGATTGCTACTGGAAATGGCTTGAAATGGCGCTTTTAATCGGATACAAGTTATAGATGCGGATACAAAACAGCAGCAGCATTCTGATATCCATTTCCCGCATTATGGTTTTATAGTCATCTCCGGTATTTATTGATAAAATCCTTTTGAGAATGCCTACAAATACAGAATATTCTTTTTTACCGTAAACCTAAACGTAATGTTATAGGGCAATTATCCATGTAAAGAAAGATATGTTTATTTTTTCTATATCATCTAATAGATGATCTTTATAAATCATGATACATAATTAATACTGGTAAAATCTGCCAAGTGAAGGGAAAACCTGCTAGAAAAATAAGGAATGTCTATACAAAATATTATCAAAGGTATTATAACATAATATCCCTTAACAAAAACCTATTACTTTCGGGCATAGTTGGTTTTATTATCAGTTTGCTGGTCGCATATGTATCTACAAAATACTCTACCAACGATTTAGCAAACTCTGCGCTAACTGTAGTAATAGGTCTCCTCTTCTCTAAATTGATTTTTGCGATTCTTTTCCATCGTGACAACAAGCACAAATACACAAAAAGGTTTACAGGCAAATTGAACCTTCATAGCCTAAAGCAAATAGCATTAAAGATGATGTTTGCTGATATTGTTTTTGATATTGTCCATAATGTATCACGATTCCTTATTTTGCTTGAGTTATTGAGAAATCACAATTATCCACCCATTCAAGCGGCAATAATATCGTCTATTATAGCTTCTATGTTGTCTTATTTGGCAATAAATTTAATTGTAAAGCATATCCATATGTTTGGAGCGACAAAGGAAAAATTCTAAACGGGTCCATCTATAATTCACATGATGGTTGTTTTATTATCTTGGAAAAAGCAAGTGTTGTAGGGCCTAAATTGAAAAGATTTAATACAGTTGTAAATGGCCTAAAGTTCTGGCATTTTTGATTTAGTTGTGTTTTTTGTTGTAACCCATGTGATGGCAGAAATCCATTTGTTTGAAATCTTGCAATACTTGGCACATTCATTTGATGGTGACGGATGGAAATTAACATCGATTTTATATTGTCTATGTGTATGCAGATTTATTGGAAGGGGCGGCAATTATTATTGGAGGTGGAATTGCCGGTCTGTTGGCTGCAAGGGTGCTTTCTTCACATTTTAAACAAGTTATGGTATTGGAAAAGGATGTGTGTCCCGAAAAAGCAATACCTAGAAATGGAATACCTCAATCACGTCACATACACATCTTGTTGATGAAAGGCAAGCAAATCCTTACTGAACTCTTTCCTGACCTTGAATCTGTTTTAATATCAAAGGGTGCGCATAAGGTTGATCTTCTTGCGGACGTAAAATATCATTTAGCAACGGGCTTTGCTATGCGTTTAAAATCGGGGATGTATACTATTGCATGCACAAGACAACTACTGGAAAACTCAATAATGGGCGAGTTATTGATTCAATGCCAAAATGTCAAGATCATATATAACACCCGGGTAACGAGCCTAACAAAATGTAAAAATGGCAATAGAATATTGGGGGTGAATACCCTTTCAAATAACGCCTTGTCGGATTTTTATGGTGCCCAGTTGATTGTTGATGCAACCGGAAGAAGATCCGAGACTGTTCAATGGCTTGAAAAAATCGGTTTTGGAAAACCTCCCGAATTAAAAATAAACTCTTGGATTGGATATGCCACTCAAAAGTACAAAATGCCTACTGATTTGAATTTGGATTGGAAATCACTGATAGTTCTAACTAATCCGCCTGTTAACCCTCGTATGGCAGTTATTTATCCTGTTGAAGGTGATAATATTATTATGGTGGGATTGTTAGGAATAGGGAAGACATACCCTCCTACTGATAAAGGGGGGTTTATGGAATTTGCAAAACAAATAGGCGTAGATGAAGTAAAAGAAATAATTGAGAAATCAACACCTGTCTCATCAATTTTTGGTTATAGGGAAGTGGGTAGTAGAAAATATCTTTTTGATAGGATGAAAAAATGGCCAGATAATTTCATAGCTTTGGGTGATTCTGTTTGCTCATTTAATCCCATGTATGGTCAGGGAATAACCGTTGCAGCAATGTGTGCCAAGATTCTGAAGAATCACCTTGAAAACAACATAACAAATTATCCCATAAAAAAAGGATTTGGCCAAAGTTTCCAAAGGAAAGTTGCAAAAGTCAATTCTTTCCCTTGGTTGCTTGGCACGAGTGAGGATTTGCGTTGGTCAAGCTCAGAAGGCCCGCGCCCAAATCTTTTAACTAAAATAATGCAAAAATATGTAAATGATGTAATGCTCCTGGGACCTGAGAGTGAAATAGCCACAAGATCTTTTTTTGCAATGCTACATCTGTTAAGGTCACCTTTGGTTTTGTTCCATCCTTTAATAATATTGCATATCCTATACAAAAAACTAGTCAAAAACATAAAAAAATAATTAAACTAACATGTCATCTTTATTGTGCCTCGGTGTATTAGATTGTACTTTCAATGGCAATAAAGTCTCGTTGATTTTCTGCTCCCTTTTTTTGATTTAGGTGCAGACAATATGATCAAAAACTATTAAAGGGTGTTTTAGTGTGTGACCGTTGATGATGAACCTGTTTG
>Ga0068631_100983_pt1 | contig 10722 bp, 12 predicted proteins | sample InSIn5gowninarea_2_FD_77434 | JGI IMG/M metagenome (GOLD analysis project Ga0068631, IMG submission 77434) | Clean room microbial communities from NASA Spacecraft Assembly Facility at Jet Propulsion Laboratory, Pasadena, California, USA -... ...
AGATAGCTGAAGAACGTGCGATGCCAATGGCTTATCGAAAACAAAAAGAATGTCTTTCGCCACTGCAACAAACTAATTGCAGCAGAAGCTGATGTTGAAAATTCACGAAGCTCGTAGCTAGGTGACTACTTACCAACTTCGAGGTTCGAATCTTTCCAGCGTATCCGAGATAACTGGGAACCATATGTCTTACTGCACACTTACACTTACACTCTGTGTGAATCACTACTTACGGCGGATGAGATTGTGATCCCTGCCAGGCTCTTAATTTTGATGCTGCGCAATGTACTTCTTTCTATCCCTCGATGAGTAGCAGAAGATGATGCAATATGGTACACGAGCTCACCTCATTAGCCTCCACTCACCTACTCCTGCATCTTATTGCTGTCATCCTCCTTGCCCTCCTCATCCTCATCGTCATCACTCAACGCTTTCTTCGCCAACCTCTCTGCCTCCTCCAGGATCTCTTTCGGAACCTCCTGATGCAACCCCTTCGTGGGCCCCTGCTTCCCACTGATCCAAGTCATCTCCAGCTCAAACTCTTTATCCTTGTTATCCTCATGCGCCTGATAGATAATCCTCGCTGCCTCCTTCACACCCTGCTCCAGTGACAGCTCTCCTTCCGCGAGATTCAGCTTTTCCAACTCCGCCTTGGCGGTTTGACGTCCCTTTCCCGTAGCTGCTCCATAGTACCCCCAGTACAACCCACTAGGCTCGATCATGAACAGTCCTGGACCACCATAACTTTTGCCGGGAACCTTGCCACCGCTACCAGTAGAAGGTCCTCGACCGACTTCACCGTCTACGCCAAGCTCCTCTTCGGCATCGAAGCCGGCGATGATGGCGGTGATACCAAAGGGTCGGACTGATGAATACAGAGTGTATGCTTGTAAATAGCCGCCCATGCGACTTGCGAGATCGGCGGTCGTGATCGGTCCTTTGTAGACGTCGCGCCAATTGGAGGCTTCTTCGCGAGCGCGGGATGTGAAATGTCGTCCATCTGGTGTAAGGCCGGATGAGACCTGTGGAGGTTAGCATCGGCGGTTAGAGCTCATCTTCAGCTGTAAAACAAGCAGCAGAAGACTCACAGCTCCTAGATGTCGATCAATAGTAGCAATCCTCTTATTCGCACCAAGCTTCAACAACTTGCTTGTGATTATCTTTTCAAGCGCAAGGACCACTCCATCTTTACAGCGTATGCCAATCGCAGTACCGCCGTTCTCGACTGCCTTGACTGCGTACTCGACCTGAAAGTTTCGTCCGTCGGGGGAGAAGACTGCATTAGTGAGATCGTACCCTGTTCCTATTGACGTCTGTAAATGTGTCAGTTTAGAGCTTCGATGGGTTTTCCAAAATGCTGGCCTGGAATGATGAAGCTTACCATGATGTATGTAGAGAATTCTCAGAAGTAGAAGCTTCTGAGGAAGGGTTGAGGGTGAGTTGTGGAAAAGAAGGAGAGCTTTGAAGTTCTGGTACTTGCCCTGGAGCTCCAGGCATCACGATGCGCGTGTACAAATTAAGCGCCAAGCGCGATACATCACGTGTAGCCCAAGCTCATCACAAGCTCGAAATCGCTCCACTTTGCAACGCCGTCGAGGCATCAGTCATTGACGATGAGCAGTGAGCTTATCAGAATTAGAGTACAGGTGCATGTCAAATGTATTTCGCCTCTTGGTATCAACTTTGACAAGCTGCGGCCCTGAAACGAATACCAGTGTCGAAGAGCGAGTCTTACATAGACATCTGCAACACGGACGAATCATCAACCAAGCCCATCGCCGCATACAGCGAGTTCGAGTATACAAGTATGTTGGGCACTGATGAGCAGCCGCAATCCTACATGCTCCATAGCGTATGGCAGGTAGTATCTCCCTCCCTGTCTCGTCTTCAAAATTTGGGAAAATCGAACATCGTAGGTTGGCATGACTGTTTGCAAGTATATCGATCGGACTTGAGGCATTCTCCATACATGCTTGGCTTGAAATGGGCCTGGCAATGCTATCTACTGAGCTCCTCTCTTATGCCTGAGACCTGTTGTGTACTGCTATAAGCATAGCATTGTGGTGCAATTCTATGGAGATCTTCTTCTCGCTCATAAGGCTGGACTCGCTTTCTCCCTTTTTTTCAAAGTTGCATACGAGAACTGCATATCCACCTGCCATATCTTGCAGGTATCGCCAATCACGTGGGTGAGGAAAGGAAGAACTTGCTGTCATATGCAGCCTTCCTAGCTGGGCTTGTGTCACCATATCTCAAGGTAGTGGACTTGTCTCGGCTGTTTGCCGACAAGGGTGTCTCTGCCTTGTCAAACGCAGGTACCAAGGACTACCTTCACCTTTGGTACCAACAGACTGACCTCTGACCTGATCTGGGAAAACATAATTTTCTTCCAGCTCAACTTCAAATCCAACAATCTTGCCCACATACCTTTCGACGGCCACTGAGGATCCTCCACAAACCCAAACACATACTTGAAGGATAGCTAAGCCTCGAATCGCTGCTGTCATCGCCTGGAGCAGCACACACTGCCCGATTCTCTTCAAGTCAGATCGATCTCTCTCTGCTCCAGACTTATCGCAACGAGTTCACCTCAGTCCCCAGTCACTAGTCAAGCTTTTGCGCAGCTACTTGTAATTCGCTCCAAACACAACAGTAACTCGGCAACTTACCCACCATGACTTCACTCAAAGACAAGCACAAGAGAAGCTCACGACCAGAAGTCAAGTATGTGTCGAAATCTCGTTCCTACCATGACATACTAAGTAGATGTTAGGGCCGGTTCAAGCATGGTGACCTTTATCATTGGCAAAGAGGCGTTGAAGTTCCAAGTTCACAAGGACTTTGCATGTCACTACTCGCCTGTTTTCAGAGCTGCTTTTGAGAACGACCGTTTCATAGAAGGAGAGACTCAAACTTATACCCTCGTTGACGTCAAGCAAGGCGTCTTCCACCACTTGGTCAATTGGCTCTACTCTCAACGTCTTGACATTGATCTTGAGAACCTTGAGGACGAGGAAAGAGTTGAAAGCCTGAGAGACTTGGTCGAGCTCTGGGTGCTTGGCGATAGGCTGTTTATACCAGCTTTGCAGAATCAGGCTATGCACCTTCTTTTCAGCGTATCAAAAAGTATAGACTATCCCACAAACGTGCTGCACTACATCTACAAGAACACACAGCGAGATAGTACTCTTCGAATGTTCATGGTGAAAGACTGCGCTTATGGTGTTGGTTCATCAGATTTTCGACTACATCAAAAGGATTATCCTAGGGAAATGCTGCTTGAAGTAGTGGAGATGTTCATGGATGCAATCCCCGACGATTTTCATGATGAGCAGTTTCTGGGGATGGATGTGAAGCACTTCGAGGTGCCGGAAGAGTGTTGATGTAAGTGATGCAGGATCTTGCACAGCTGTATTATGACTAATAGGACCTCTAGGAATGGGACAGCGTCGATTTGACCTCAAAGAGGATCAAAAGATCTTTCTACAGCTCAGAACCACTGGCATGAGCTGTAAGGTTGCCTCTTGAAGAAACGTCGACAAGTGATTGAGCACGCTGTGCACGTTCACACGGTCACCTTTGGGATGGAGTCATATTGGCTGAGCGAGGGCACATCCACGAGACATCGGAACCCAGAACTGCAGTCTTATGAATAGCACTGGAAGTTGTGTATACTTCACAGCTAGCTTCACCCGTCCTTAGATGAATTAATATAATGGTAGATAAGACTTGAGAGAATGAAGCGCGTTTCTATGATCATACTCAGAAACTGTAGAGTGCCCAGCAAGTGTCTAGAAGCATATGATTTTCGCTTCATGGGATGAACCACTTACTTGTCCTTCATGCCCTTACGGGTAGGGTACTGTAGAAAATCAATAATAAGGTTTGGATCAGAGCGTGTCACCTGGTTATTGGTAGCCCCATGATGCAACAGTCTTTGTTTCATGCTGGGCCGTTTTGAGCGACCCGATTCGGGCACGCCTTAGACAAATATCTCGTTCCTTCTCCAACAACAATATATCTGCTCACCGACATCATACTTGAATACCACTCGCTCTGCCTGTTCCTGCACGGGAACTACTACGTTGCAACAATAACTTTCCCACCTGGCTCGCTATACTGTGGTCGCGCTGATCACACCTTCCCCAACGATCTCCGAAGCCCCTTACCACCAAATTCCAAGGACCCGTCATTTCCTTTCCTACACTTCTCCTGTCAAGTACATAGCATAGGCAGATAGATAACCTAAGAGAAGCATATGTTTGAACCTTGTGGCTACAAAGTCTGCTCCACTCTCTTGCTTTCTTTTCGTTGTACGCACACTCTGACTCTAGGCCACCATTCTTCAGATCTAGGTCTTAGCTGCGGGCAGACATTTGCAGGAATCTACGTTCTGTAGCTGTCGAGTATCAAACAGCAAGAAATCCAAATCCTCTCCAGAGATACGCCCTGCTGACTCCCTACGAACAGATCTCGAAGGATTCGCCACCATGGCGACACAGGAGGAGCTGGTATCGCTCTTCGCACATAAGCTACATCTGCAGAACTCGATTCCACAAGAACATCCTATTGAGTCTCCATACACGTACTCTATCTCCCAGCATTACCATCACTCCGCCCATATTCCCGCCCAGCAACGACCAGCCTCAGAGCCGCCACAGTCCGAAGAAACAGCCGAGAATATACTCACCAACCATGGTGTCGACTCCTCGAAGCTCTTCCCTTCTCAACTCGATCTCTTCAAGACCGCAGAGCCCGCCCAACAACAGCGACTCATCGAGCTTTGGCGAATCTGTCCTCCAGATAACAACGTACAGACCATAGCCCAAGACATCGATCACTGGCCACAGACCTCCTTCGAGCATGAAGAGACCTTGGCAAAGCTTCGTTACGAGCGTCAGATAATGGAAGAACGTATGGCTCGTGCACAAGAAGGCCACCATGTCGACAGTGCCGAAAGTACTATGAGCGATGACACGAATGCTCCCTTGACACCTATCCAAGGTAGTGATGGACGATGGACTGGAGTCACACCCGAGCCATACATGGCATCAGGCTACGATATGCTAGCACAAAAGGAGTACGAGCAGTCTGCTGAGAGGAGTAAGGATGGCTACTCGCACTTTGGGACCGCAAACGGGGGACCAAACTGGAGGGCTATGGATCCGATCTACAATACACCAGGAAGCGGAGCTGTGTTTAGGACGCCAGAAGAGCAGCAGCAGGTCATGGAGAATCAGTATGGTGCTTTCAAGCAGCACTATGGGTATGTTGAGGATGAAGAGATGTTGTGAACATCACGTGTTTGACGGATTTCCTTTTGCTGTTGAGCACTATCATGCAATCACATAGTCATGGAAGTCATAGATGGCGTCGTATTAGATAGTTTCGAGTGTTGAGCGGCATCTTGGGCGTGGTGTGGCATCTCATGAGCAAGACAAGCTGTTTGTAGGGTGGTGGTGTCATTCGAGGAGATATCCTGGGGCATTATACGCATTCTGTTCTATGTTGTGGTCTGCAGTCATCACATCAGCGGTTGGGTGGGCATTGAGCGCCAGCATACATGTATCTCGTTGTCTTCTGTTCTTCAGGTCTCGTCTATCAGGTACGTGAGGTCAGAGTCTATGTTTCATGATGCGGAGGTGTGATATGATTATCCTCGGTCGTTCAGTCATAGCAAAGGTGCGTCTCACCTACTCTTATCCTTCCTTTCAGAAGCACAAGCAGCCAGCCACCTGAGGTACGTCGACTTGCCACCCTCTACGGCTCCCGTATGATCATTCCTTATACCCGCCTTGAACAACATCAAGACGGCTCACAACTCACATCACGATACAACAGCTTTCTGACACGATTGGACTATGAACTTATTTCTGTCGCCCTGGACTCCTGTGTGATAGATACCTAATTACATATCATGTGATAAGCTCAACTTCAAAGCAATAAATTGAGCCCTGCCGCTTCGACTCTTTCATTTATGGTAGAGTAAGCTTTGTGCTTTGTTTGTTCTGACTAACAGCTTCCTTGCGACTGTGCTTCGATCTTTTCTGCTAGTCTTGGAGGACACCGTTCACTTTTGTCAAGAGTTTTTGAGACGGATTCTGCTGCGCATTAGCTCCTATTCGGCTTTAAATCGAGCTGCCTTGACCTGATCACCTTTCCCAGTCCCATAGATCGAAATAACAAGACATGTTCGGTCTCCAACGTTGTTTCCGCAGGCTTCCCCACATTCTGGCATCGCTCTGGTCAATAACGAAATGACCGAAAGAACTAATTGCATGGAGAGGAAAGCAGGAAAGTCGCCGCATAGGATGAGGCCGAGAGAGCCTCCCAACTTCAGGTATGTCATTGTCTATACTTTCCGTGGAAGCCTGTTATCTACTCACCGATCTTTCAACAGGCCTAATCAAGCGCTTGTGACGTTCCTGATCGGACATGACGAAGACAAGTTTGAGATTCACAAGTGCTTTGCTTGTTACCATTCGCCTGTCCTCGATCGGGCCTTTGCGAGCAGTTTCATCGAGGGACAAACTCAAACCTACAGGCTTGAAGATACAACATCTGCAGCTTTCGGCATCGTGACTCACTGGTTATACAGCCAGACTCTGCATTATGAGGTCGGCTGGTCTATCTCAGACGAACTTCTCGAGCTGGCCAATGTTTGGATACTGGCGGACAAGCTTTTGATACCAAGACTCCAGAACGATGCCATCGATAGAATCAGCGCACTTCTTGAAATGAGCAGCGATTCCGACGAAGCATTGCCCTACCTCAAATACATTTATGATAATGCACCACCGGACGGCCCTCTGTGTCGCATGGCCATTGCTCGGTGGAATCAACATATCGGCACCGTGGCTTTCGACGACGGAAACCCGAATTCACTACCCCCTCGACTCCTCTACGACTTGGCGCACTACATGGTTTGCCATGTGGCAGAATGCGATGGCAATTTCTGTCTCAGTGATCCTGATGTGGAATGCAAGAATGGGTTCGACGCAAGAGTCCGGGCCTTTCATGTCCCTACGTGAGGCTACTGGATCTAGACAGGGTTTGGGAAGCATGGCTTTGAATGAGAAAATTGCTTGGACGAAGCCGAGATGGGTCTTTATTGGATGGTATGCCCATCTTGATCATGATGTTCTTAGCCAAGCTGACACATTTTCCAGGCACGTGACCTTGAATGCTGAGTTATCAGGACACAATACATCAAACTCGGGCAATGAACTGTCCTCTTACATACATGAGCAAACAAGAATTTGAAACCGCAAGTGAAGTTCGAGTGTGCCATCATTCATAAGATTTACGAACATAATGGCCTTCAAAAGCACTTTGTCTTTGAACAATCTTGTCCCTATCTCCAGCATATAAAAGGAATACACTTCCTTTGCAACTGCCCTTTCAAAGTCTCATTGTGCTTTCAGACACTGCGATGACTGATGTGAGATTAGCATCTAGATCCTTTCACTGGTACCGGTGGTAACTGCCGCGACTGCTTGTGTAGGAAGAAGAAGACGGCTTAGACTGTGATTCTATGAGTGGGCAAGAGACTTTAATTCCTTTTCATACCAGCTTCCTCAGCGACATCAGCTTTCCTATATAAGCCAATAATCCAGTCCTGTTACAGCGGAGGGATTGGGTCGTCCATATCACCAAGCACTCTGTGAGGTTCTTCGCCAGCATTCATATGTCGGAAACAGGACAAAGATGCCTGGAGTTACAGATCTCGGTCACAAGAACCAGAGTGTTTACTAGGAGGCTTTAGTACAGAGATGCACTCGCTATGTCCATGCCAAATTGATCTGCTTATTGTCTCATTGCTCTTCCATTCAATACAAAGACTATCGAGGAAGGGCTATCTGAATTCCTCTCCGGATTAAGGCCCTAAGAAAAGAGTCGGATTTGTTTCAAAGGCAAGTTGATTTTTTGAGTACCACTGTTAAGGAGGGGTTCTAAAGTACAGCGGAGTCTGGTCGGCTGAGCAAACCTAATCCCATGAACTAATCCGCTCCACAGGCACCCCCAGATGATAACCCGAAGCTCCTGCAAGGTGGAATGGATATAAAACCAGACGTCCGTGAGAATCGAAAAGTGATCAAAGGTTGTAGTAGTGAAAAGTGGTTGTGAGAATGGAAATCATCAAAGACGATCAAGAGTATCACGCCTGTGGAAGGGATGTATGCTGGACTTCGCCGTTTGTCGGTCCACCATATCAGAAGAGGAGTCTACCAGCTTTGAGAAGAAGGAGGAATACTCTCAGTCCAATCCGAACCCGTACCTGCAGCATCCCATGGTCTAGTAGTTTGATCTGAACCTCCGGATGTAGTATTCTGGGGTGGAGCATTGTCAGTATTAGTGGACCCTTCCTCACCATTCCCATCAGTAGTAGCATCTCCAAATCTTTATTCCTCGAAAGCTCAAGGACCAGGCTCCTGCTACCTTCAATTCCTCACTATTGAGTATCTCATCACCCTCCAAACATCCAACTGGAGTGAGCATCAGTTCCTGTGACGGACACACGAAGCATACCATTCCTATCGGCAGGGTTCCAATCTGTCGGACGTGGATCCTCACACTTGACAGCCCTACGTGAGTGACCGAAATTCTCATCCTTTTCGATGAAGTCATACAGCCCGTTCAGAATGCGAAGAGCGTCAGTGTCCAGGTTGGCGATGTGCTGTCCAATGGTGAAGCGGTGGACACTAGCTATATCCACCTTGAGCTCCTGCAGTTGGGCGTCCGTCTTGCTTTCTAGGTTGTTCAGAAAGGTATCGAGTTCTTGAGTACGCAGCCAATGGGCAAACATAGAGAAGGCGCCAGGGGTGACGATCCCTTCGCCCTGTTCATCGAGCGTGAAGGCATCGGATGCGTCATATACAAAGCCTGGGGCGGCGAATATGTCGCGGAAGGTCGGCCAGTAAGCGGTCAATAGTGACTTAGGGATTTGGAAAGGAGCTTGACTAGGACCAATGACGAATTTGACTAGGGGGTCATTGGGATTCCTAAGTCTTGTTAGTGTTCTGTCCGATCTACTATCCGTGGTTTAGAAAGTCACCCTAGGTTGGTCACCAGGTTACCAAAGCCAGGAGCTGCCATTTCTGAATCTTTGATCTGCTTTGGGAAGTATAGTGTTCTTTTAGGAACGGACTGGAACGAGTTGATGGTATTCTGTTGGTTGGTATGTCTGTCGAAGATTTGTTGTGATGCTGTTGATTGGTACGCCTGTCGAGGATTTGTCGTGATTGTTGTGCAAGAAACGTCCAAGTAAACAAAGGATCTTGGCAGCGATCGCTGGATAGTAACTCCGATGAGCGGGCGGACTAGAAGGAGGTATAACAATGCGCCGGTGGTTGTTGTGAAATAGGCTGGGACAGCTAGTGAAGAAGACTGAGCATCTAGTGATACAATGAGAATTTCAGTCACTCATTGTCTGGTTGCCCTTTCAAATAATGCGATGACCAGGTGGACTATTGCGGAAGGGGCATGTGGAATCTTTGACGCTCCTACCTTAAACTTTCTCGGTGGATGGCTCCCGCCGCTTTCTGTCTTCCTTCCTCCCAATGTCTTACTATCCTTTCAGATAATCCAACTAACTATGGCGAAGGCAAGTCGCGTACCGCCTTTCTATCTGACCCATTCGCCTACGTTTCATCCCAAAATGCTCGATCCGTGCCCATCCCGGGCGTTTAGAACACCACGCATATAGCCCATCATCCTGGTCTAGAGCACTAATCTCTGGCCCATTGCGATCGGCAGGTATATTCAGAGCCGGCTAATCGAACGACCGGGGAGGATCGCATCGAACAGCTTTTCGCGAATGTCCGGAGTTTAGGTCGGCCTCAATGAAGTCGTATAGTTCATTGATAGTTATAAAGCGAGTTCTTCGAGGTCTGGTATCTCCTCTTTGTGTGCGAGATGAACGAGACAAGCTATGTCTTCTTTGAAAGCTTGCAATTGTCCATCGGACTTGCGCTCCAGGTCTTGCATGAAGCTCGTGATGTCTTGTGTCCGAAGCCATTGGACGAACATCGAGAAGGCGCCGGGGGTACGAGGTAATCAAGTGTGTATGTTATTGAAGCATCATGTGTGTATGCTGGGTCGCTGAACATCTCGTTGAAAAAGGGCACGTGGGCGTGCAACAAGGATTGTGGTATCTGGAATTGTACTTCGTCGGCGCCAATGAGGAAGTTGATTAAGGGGTAGTTGGGGTTGTTTAGTCCGGTAGCAAGACTTCCAAAGTTGGGACTCGCCATTGTCGATAGCCTGCCACTCAACCGCGTGATTCCACAATATATCCAGGCAGTACACGATGGTACCTTCAGGGATGTTCAGACCTTCAGAGCCCGTCCCTGCGGTCATGAGTAAGATGTTTGAATGGCCTTTAAAAGACTCGGTTCTCTTTGAGTTGTAGGTAAGGGCGTGTCGTGAGTCCTATGCTTGCTTGTTTAAGGGCTTGTTGGAGAATTCGTCTTCGTTGCTGTGTGCAAGAAAGCTCCAGGTAAACAAAGGATGTTTGAAGCCATCGCTGGATAGTAACTCAGATGAGCGGTCGGCTGGGTGAAGAAGGAGATATGATACTGCGCTGGTGGTTGTAGTGATGTAGGCTGGGGAAGCTGGTGAAGAAGAATCAACATCTTGTGAGACAATGGCGAGGTATTCGAGATACTTCAGAAAGGCAACAACGAAGGATAGACTGTGCTCCCTTCCTTCCTTCCTTTCTTC
>Ga0068631_100984_pt1 | contig 10716 bp, 11 predicted proteins | sample InSIn5gowninarea_2_FD_77434 | JGI IMG/M metagenome (GOLD analysis project Ga0068631, IMG submission 77434) | Clean room microbial communities from NASA Spacecraft Assembly Facility at Jet Propulsion Laboratory, Pasadena, California, USA -... ...
CGGTGTTTTGTAGAATTGCGAAGACTACCTGCGAATACCCAAATATTGAAAAGAAAAAGAAAAGGCTAAAGAGCTAAGAACTAAACCAAAACATCACAAGCAAAACTAATTAAATTACATCGGGCCCTCCCTAAATCGTGGGCTCAATCCTCTGTTCGGTGGTAAGCCCGGCGAGCTGAGCGGTGTGATTGGTCCGACCAGTGGACTTTCAGTTCTGTAGGGTGAAGCAGGTGATAGAACAGGAGATCGCGTGTTCATGCTCACTGTTGCTGGAGATCGTGGTGGTGTCCTTGGTGGGGATTGTGGTGAGATCTCGTTGTGATTGTGGGCGTTTAGATGTGTTTCGCTGTTTGTGGTGGATGCCATGTTTGATCCTGATGGGGTGTATGCTGGATGGTGTTCGTGCATGTAGGTGCTTCCGGGCATTTCTTGTGGAATGCTGGATTTGAGAGACATGGATCGATCGTAGGCTGGTGGTGAGGTTGGTGGATCTGGTGGTGGGAATTGTAGGGGTAATCCTTTCATTGGTTGATGAAGACCTGGGCTGGCGAGTTCTTGTGGAGACTTGGAGTTGAACAAGGTCGAGTTTGCTGGAACTTCGCTCATTGAGACTGCTCGAACTGTACCGTCGGCTCCGTGGAGTGGAGGTTCTTCAGGTGGGAAAGTGGTGCTTTGACGTTGTGCGGCCAGACGCTTGGCTTTGCGGCGGCGAACCCACCAAATTATGGCGATGATAAGGAAGAAGAAGAGGACTGCATTGACGATTATGCCAATGAGGCCACCTGTAGGCAGTTTGTAAGGTGCCGGCTTGACAAGTGTGTATTTTCGGCTGAAGACAGTGTCGGTTATGAGTTGCAATTGAGCTGTATTTGTGGGTGTAGATGCTGGAAAGTAAGTTGTGGTTAGGTGGGAGTAGCAGGGGGTTTCGGCGCCTATAATGCTATCATAGATTGAGTAGCCACTGGAAAACAACAAGTCAGTAACAGGTTGGTTTTCATGCAAGAGATGAACATACTTAGGACAACAGGCACCTGCTGTTGTTTGATAGTCGGATGGACATTTAGTGATGCCTGCGTATTCATTCGGATCGAAGGGACAGCAGGCGCCTCGATTCAACGCACATCCAACCTGCGGAAATTGAATCAAATTGCCCGCTTCTTCTGTGACTTGTGCAAACATGGGTATCGAGCAGGAACCTGTAAGGAGAGAATTTCCAGTAAACGTAGCTGTGGCTATCTTCGTATTCGTGTAGCTTATTGGAACAGAAATGAGATTACCGCTCAGTGTTGTTCCGGCACTATTCGTGCTAGAGGAGGTTGTGGTTTTCAAATTTGAGCTGCCGGTTGTTAAGCTGAAAGGAGAACAGCCGACAAAGTTCGGAGCTGTTGAGTTTACAGCCTCGCATTCTTGGAGATTGAATTGGATGGCCGCTGGAAGACGTCAGTTGTGATCAAAGATTTATTGGAAGAACGCACTTTGCTGGTCTGTGGGGTTGCAGTTTGTTGCAAGACAGCACGAGAGAGCACTGACATATGTCTGGCTATTGCAGAGGCATTTCACATCGATCTGAGCACAGTCGGTAGCATATTGCGTCGAATTGCTCAAGCAAGCTTTCTGTCCAATGGTTAGTATGCTTCAACAGCCTCCAGACATTTCCAACTTACAGCACAGTCTGGAACATTTGCAACGTTGACGTTAGATGTGCCGGATGTAGTAATTGTTGTCGTTTGAGCTTGTATTGATGTGAATAGCAAGCTTGTGAAAAACAACAGCCAGACTAAGGATTGCATGGCTGTTAATCACGTCGTTCCGTTGTCGATATCGAGAAGTGAAAGCAGATTAGTATCAGCAGGACATCACAAAAACTCCAAAAGGGTTGGAAAGTCAAGTGAAGCAGCAGCAACCTGGGATGATGATCGAATTGTTGGTCGGTAGACCTCATTTCCGCATTCGTACGGAAAACGAAAAAAACAACGAATCCGTCCGCATAGCAAAAGTAGTCACGACAACCGTGCAGACCTACCATGTTCAGCAAGTTAGGCTTTGCATACCTCAAGACAAAGCACTGATCACCATCGCATTGACCAGGCCAAATATTGATTGGTTGGACAGTAAACCAAAGAATATGCCTTGACGAGGATCAAAATTGACAGTTCTCGAACGTTGGGCTCTTCATAGTCTCAAAGTGAAGCAGAGGGATCCTCATGGAGATTTCGCGAGCGAAGCAAGCCGAGCCATAGTATTGTTTGACGTGGTGAGGACACTCGTGTTCGGAACGCATATTTTGAAGGTGTTGAACACTTTCGTCGAGGAGGGCAAGTTGCCTACTAGAAAGCACCAGAACGGGCACCTGTCCGAGATAGAATTTGGATGTTAAAAGATATGAAGCACACTTAAGAATATTGAATGATGTGAACCTTTGGTGAAGCAGAAAGATCATGCAGTAGATGCAAGGACAGCAAGTGTCGGCAAACCTGCCCGCTTCCATCCCGACCAGTCAAGCTTTGACCAATCAAATCTAGCCCAAAGTAGCTCAAAAGTTCAAGCTGCGACATCTCGCCAAACACATCCAAAGCACATCTAAACCCCCTACATCACCCACGATCGAGCACAACCGCAATCTCTAGAACTCATATACGCCATCATCAATCAAGATGGGTATTGCAGAGTTCTTCTCCGACATCCTGGACTCGCTGCCATGGTCACAGGAGGCTCACGCCGAAGCTCCCGAGGAAGGAGAGGACAAGGACCAGGACGAGGGCAAAGAAGAAGGTGGTGACAGTGAGGAGAAAGAGGGTGGTGACGAAGAACCCAAGGAGGAGGCTAGTGAGGAAGAGGGTGGTGACAATAAAGAAGAAGGTGGTGAGCAGGAAGACGAGGAAGAAGAAGAGGAGGAGGAGGAAGAGGAAGACGAGCCTGTGGATCCTAAGACAAAGTTGGAGGAAGGTACGTACTCGCACAAATTCGTGGAGGTTTTGGAGAGATTCCTTCGGATGAGATACTAACGTTTGGTGTTTGGTAGATTGCGCAAGATCTTCTCAATGTGTTGGCTACAAGCACCACTACGAAGAATGTGTTGAGCGAGTTACAGCTCAGCACGAGGACGCCGATTACAAGGGACCTAAGGAGGATTGTGTTGAAGAGTGTATGTCTGCCGCATCCTCGATACCAATCAAGTGCTAATTGGATCCAGTCTTCCACCTGCAACATTGCGCCACTCAATGCGCCGCAGGTAAGCTCTTCAAGCTACTCAAGTGATTGTCAACCATTCAAGGCACGACATATTTACTACCACCGACCGCTTTGACACCCTTTGAAACTCGCCAAAATGTCAAGTGATGTTCCTTCGACTACAGCTTGGCAAGCAGAGTTAGAGGGCCATCGTCACACAGTTTCATATACATAGCTCCGCCTGTACAAAAGTCATGCATGCGAGATGATTCAATAGAATGTTTGAAGAAAGACAGCAAGATCTGACTCATGTGCAGACAGCATTCGTCATACGCTCCATCCTACGTTCAAGATATCAATAATTTGACATACCGAGATTGTTACTATGCAACAATACATCACATGCTACATGCTACATGCTGCAAAATGCTAAACCTATATAATCATATCGTGATCGTTCCCCCTGTGTGCACATTTTCTTCAGGCTCAACTTCCTGACCAGCAGTCTTTTCGGCCTCTAATCTCCTCAATCTAACCATTCCCCTCCTCCCAAATAGTCCCAGGCACAGCGGGAGTGGCATAATCAGCATAGCAACCGCAGCCTGAAACGCCAAACTCCTCCGCATATTCGCTGGCGGACTCGCGTCACTTCCATCCTTCAATGCATCCATAACCACAATAAATATCCCACCCAGCAACTGCCCACCACTCCAACACAGTGAACTGCCCACCGCCGGACCAAGCGGATGTAATATCTCCACCAGAAACTCCAGTGCTACAGGGACTAATCCGAAGCTTGCGGCTCCTAAGATGGCGCAGACGAGATAGACATATGGTATGGATTTTGTGGGCGGTGCAAACGTGAAGATGAGGTACATGAATGCAATGATAGGGACGGTGATGCGGATGAACCATAGGTAGAACTTGTAGCGGTCGTTGAGCGGGGATGTGATGGCTGCTGCTACGAGGCCAACGACTATAAGCACGGCGCCTGCGATACCTGCGTCGTCTTCGCTGAAGCCGTAGGGCTCGAGAATTTGGTTGAGGAGAGAGGAGAAGGCGTTGAAGAAGCCGACGTAGGTGGAGAAGGGGATGAATAGGAGCCAGAATTCGAGACTTGAGAATAATGTTCGTAGATCGTGTTTGATGGACTTTGCGCGGGGATGTTCGGCGGCGAGTAGAGCTTCTACGTTGGGAGCGGGCGGTGTTGGTGGGCGTGCTGGAATGAAGAACGAGGGGATTGTTGCTGCGGTGGCGATGATGCTGACCCAGAGGATTGAGGACGGTACGTCGGAAGGTTTGGATACCCAGAAGGGTGTGATCAGCTGGCCTAATGCTGCTCCGAAAGGATTGGCAAGGGAGGCCACGGCCGTAGCTGCTGTGCGGCCGCTGGGACTGAACCAGACGTCTGAATACGTTGTTGGAGCGGAAAGGACAAAGGGTTGAGCGAAACCGATGAGGAGTTGGCCAAGCATCACGACGCCAAAGATGTTGGACTTTGCGCCCCCGTATTTGATCCAGTTACCGACCAAAAGAAGGCAAGACGAGATCGTGATAGCCATTTTTGGGCCATGCTTGCTGAGGGTCCAGAATGTGAAGGGAGTTGCAATAACGAAAGCGAAAAGAAAGGCTGTGGACAACCAGTTGATGATGCTCTCCGTTGTATTGAAATAGGTTGCTGCGGTGGCCGATACTGGAGCGAGGGTAATCCAGTCCCATGACACCACTATATTAAGCAGGATGAGTTGAGCGAGGCCAAAGAAGCGTCTTCTATAGACTCTGAACTTGATCTGAGGACTCGTGGACAAAGTACGGGTTAATGGCCTTGCCAGATCCGTCGTCGATCCAGTCTCATCAGAACTGCTTGTTTGTGTAGGTGAAGCTTGGTTCGCAGCCACATCGTTTATCAGACTGACGTTCTCCGGAGGATTGCCCATCGTTGAATGCTGTCACATCCAAATTTGCCAATGCTGTTCATGTAGAGTTCCATGTGTCAAGAGCAGCGCAATACAAAAAGACACATGGCAGTCCTGACGCAACTTCCAATGACTTCAGGCCACCGGCAAGATGATAGTGGGGGCAAACGTGGAACGCGATGGAACCAGGAATCAAAGTGAAGATTAACAGCAATAGTTCGATGGTAAGGGTATGCTAGACAAATACATCGCGTGCGAGTGAGGTCGCATACTGGTCGTCGCTAAATCTCCTAAATCACTTGTTCCATATCGGGGCAAGCTCCATGCCACATTACATAGTAGTGCTGCGGTGAAGGCTTGCATCTTAGTGTGATTTTAATTTGAAGTTCAGGAGCCGCATATTATCTATGGGAATGGGTATCTTCCGTCTTGGAGGCCTGTAATGACTGAAATACGACAGTGTAGTATGTGGACGGTCACAAGTCAGGCTATAATTATATGCTTCCGCCGCCGAGGTATACAAAGTGTGCGTCACCCTGTACGCCCTGAAGTTACGGGGGATGTCAGTGACCACTTGGCCGGGAATGACACATCGAGTAGAGCTGAAAGATGCCATGGCTGTAGAATGCAGCAGTTTAGATTGACTTTAATGTGATTGGCATTCCAACTCTTATTATACCATTTCTTCTCCGTCCGTGCTTAACGACGCCGGAGTGGAGCCTTCAGGAGCATTCAGTCGTCCGGAGAGCACTTGGTCTGCTTGCCTCAAGCCCGGTTCTGCTTCCCACTCCCTCCACCAAATCGTCAATCGCTGTTCCAACAAGTGAAACAACATACTGCTCAATCGTCATACTTGTGATGCCTTACATGTTATTGTTTGCAGTATTGAACCTGAATATGGGATGCGAAACGAAACTGTGACATGAATTAGTCGCAACTCACTTTACGACTGCGGTGAACGGAAAGGCCATCTGCAACCTCCACTGAACCACTTCATAAGCCGACAAATCAACGTATACTCCTGCTCGACGACATTGCCAAAAGTTGAAGGGTATGGTCATGTCTACGCGAAATAGTTGACATCCATCGCAAACGAAGTCACTGTGCTGCTTCGAGTCCACCAATATCCGGGGTCGACGCCATGCAAGGCCTTAACTTCGCTGTTCGCAATTCTACCTCTCCCAGCATACAAGACGAGACTCGAAGTCGGTATGTCCCCAGCTCAGTGTACAGCGGCCCTGGACCGGCGGAAGAGTACCCCTTGCCGCCTCAGCCACAGCAACAGTACAGTCATAATGGACAACAAAGGACGAGTCAAAACAGTGTATACGCTGCGGCGGATCAGAGATACTATGGTGATCCAGTGCGACACCGGAATTCTGCGACTCTAAACCTCAACGATCCTGTAGCTATGCACCTGTTGATGGAAACCGCTATCCTTGACAGTAAAGATTTCGACATACTGTCCTTTGAAGAGTTGGAAGACTTGAAAAAACAGCGAGCATTTTTACGCACCAAACTTGAAGGACTACGTAGGCAGTTAGGCCTCGAGAGGAAGATGCAAGAGGCAGCCCATTCACTAAACAAACTATATAATGGTAGCGATGATCGCCTGGATCCAAACAATGACCCTAAGAAACGATCGAACTTTTTCGGAAGACGGACCAACAGTGCGGCCCGTGTAGAAGGGGAGCTGGGCACAAGTCGAGAGAAGATCGACAAATACACTGCCAACGTCAAGGAGCTGGAGAATGAGCTGCAGACTGTGGAGCGACGCATCATGCAGCACACAGCCGGCATACTTCAACACACTCATCGTGGTCTGAAGAAGAATCGACGCAAAAACGAATTGCCACGAAGCCCCGAAAGTATGGCCAGTCAGCCACGGAGCGTCTCTAACACAGATGGCACCTCTGATTTCGATGAACGCAGCCTCTATCAGGTACCCGACTACGTTCGTGAATTTCACCAGTCACACGCGTTAAGAAGTAGTCGAAGGGCTACTAAAGAACCACAACCGATAGAGGATGTTGCGATCCGGCTACATACACTCAACAGTCAACTACACGCCATGGTACAGCAACTACCCGTCAATGAATATTTTGAGCCACCACCTGAACCAACGGATCCGGGATTGCAAGGACGAGTTGGCGCACAGATACAAGCATATCTGACGTATATGGCCCAAGGACTTGAAGCACTGAGTCTTGCGAAGGAGTCACGTACTCAGGCTGTACCTGCAGGTTCCGAGGAGCAGGTACAGGAATTGATATTTGCGATAAAAAGAATGCTGGAGCGCACAAACACTGGTAGTAAAAGCCCAGTTATTGACCAGGATGATGAGACAGGGAAAGACCTCCATTCACAGCTAGTGTATTTTGCTTCCGTCCTGGAGCGTCTCGACCATCGCATAGACGCTTTGTTAGAACAGAAAGAAATACTTACACGACAGATTCAGCAACAACGAGAGCTTAATACGAAGTCGGACGCTCAGCGCGATGCTCACATCAGGGATCTTACTGAGGAACTGGAAGAGGCGAAGAACTTACAAGCCATGAGTGATAAGGAGGTGCAGCAATTACAAGATCAGATAGTTCTCCTTATGGAACAGCTTGATCAGGCCCGCCAAAGCGAACAACTAACGAGGATGCAACAAGGCATGCAGGACAACAAAGCGCTAGAGGCTGAACGAGTTGCTCGAACGGAAAGCGAAGCAAGGTTGATGCAGGAATTAGAGGCGAAACAGCATGCATTTACGGAATTGCAATTAGACCACGAAAAACTTGAGCACGATCTTGAGCTGAAGTCGCAGAACCATCTGCAGCAGTTCAACGAGTTGACCGCAGCGAAAGGGCAGGTGGAGCTTGAATTACAAACTAGAATTGAAAGTCACAACCAGCAGCTCATGGAGCTGATCACTGCTAAAGAACAAGCCGATAAAGAGCTGAAGACAAATAGCGATGATCGAATTCAACTGCTCAATGAGCTGAATGCTGCCAAGGCACAGGTCGAGCACGAATTGAAAATGGATCACGAAAACCATGTTCAGCAGCTTACCGAAATGACGGCGGCGAAACAACAAGCAGAGTTCGAGCTGAAGACAAGTGATGAGCAATCACTGTCACTGCAGGCCGAAATGCGAGAATTGGAAACACAAGTCGTGACTCTTCAAACCGAACTGACTATGGCAAGAGCAGAACTCGATGGCGCATACGGCAGTCGGGCTCAGAGGGCGGCTGACGTCTCCATGAACCCTGAGATCAAGAAACAGATGGATGACTTGGGTGCCAAGAATGCGGAGCTGTCAAAACAACTTGAGTTCCTGACGCAAGAACACGAAACCAAGGGTGCTGGTAGTGCCGAGCTCCAGAACAAGGTCAACTCGTTGCAGAAAGAGCTCAAGGACACAATTGAAGACTACGAAGTAATGACCAAAGCAAGCATAGAATTTGAGAAGGAGCGCGACGAGCTTGATGCCACCATCGACTCCCTGAGAGACAAGTGCGAGACTTTGGAAGCGCAGAACAATGAAGACAAGGTGAAATGGATCGGGGTGAAGAGCTCACTACCGCCGGAGACTACTTCGACAATGGTACTAAAGAACGAATTCAAAAAGATGATGCGGGACAGCAGAGTCGAGAGTATGAAAATGCTAAGGGTATGTTTTACCGTCCTAAATGTTAAATCTGCCATGCTAACGAAGATTGAAGGCTGAACAAGATGAACGCAAACGACTGGAAAGCATCATCCGCGGCTTGAAGAAAGAGACTGGCCACAGAAAGCCGGCGAAGACACCGCCGAAACTGCTTCCGAGCACAGCAGCTGGTCCGCTTGCGACACCATCGGAAGAATGATTTCACACATACTAATAATTCGTTTCTTGTGGAGGTTTAGCATTAGACAGACGTTCTGTACTATATTACTATTGATATTGACATTATGATTGCGCGTTTGAGCGGGTCGACAACAAATATTCAGAATTTGGGAGCAGGTATTCACCTAGGACTTTCGAGCACAGTTTGTATTCGGTTTGTATGGTATTAGGCAACGGGTACACAGTGGGATGGATTATGGTGAATAATTTGATACACGGAGGCGGAACGTTACATCTTGATGATCAAGCAAGAGCACATCAATTGTCAGCTAAAAGTGTTCGTCATCCAAAGCTGTTACGGTCTCGAAAGCGACATAATCGGCTGTAGCAAGTTCGATGCAATTGTCGTCGAATGACCCAGCAGGTACAGGAGCAAAATATGAATAGCACTTGCCAGCACTTCCTTCTTCTCCTCTCTACAAGCTCATTCACGTCAATCACTTACTTCTGGCCTCTCCTCCAAGGAACTACATTTGTATCATGCTAACCCTTACAAACACATTCGCTTCTTCAGCATTCATATCCCATCCCTGATTCCTCGAGGACAACCACATATGATGAACATGGCTGACAGCCCTCTTCAAGATGTCACAAACTCTCCTAAGATATTGCCATCTTCTCTTCATCAAGGGTTTCACACGGCCAAATCAGCCGTTCAGAGCAGCGATGGGTCATACATGAGTTCCGGTGCTGAGATCAAGGATGATATCTATAACGCAGAGCGAATTACTTCGAATGAGCAGTTAGCTGATCTCGCAGACACGGTCCATATGCCCGTGCGGGACAACACCCCGGTTCAGCTTGCTTCGGCTAACCAGAATGAACAGAAGGAAGGATATACTATAACATCGGCACGGGATGGGCTACTGACACAAGGGGAGCCCGCACAAGCGGTACCGCTTCCTCCACACCAAGATTGGTCTGCGGGACAGCCGTCGACAGCCCGAGGAAAGCTTCGAAGAAGGCGACCGGTGACTGCGAGCAAGCACTTACAAGACCATTGTTCGGAGCCTATTCTACATTCTAATCGAGTTTCACTAGACTATTGCCGGCCAAGTTCGCTCGACGACCTAGACTGTCTGCATGTTCGACAAGTAGTTGACTCTGGTAGCCACCATAGGCCGCAATATCCGAAAGCAGCATACTATCCCTTAATTCCATGCCAACCACCCTTCCACCGAAAGCCAACTCCTCCGGGACTGCCCTCCTTTAGCACGAGAGAAGCACAAGAATTGCGGCTCAAACCGACATCACAATCTTGGATAGCGAGGCTGTCTAGAAAAGTCTCGAGATATGTCGAGACCTCCACCACGACTTCACCACAACTTCAAAACAACGATGACACCGATATACAATCAAATGAGGCTCAGGAGCAGCATACGAATGTTCCAGCAGATTTTCTTAGAAGAGTGTTAGGTGTAGCTAGACCGGTTTCGTTACCAGCAGATTCTGACTTTCCACGAAGATCGTCTCTGCCAAGAGGAGTCAGGGTGGCTGCCACAGCCGGCGTATTGATTCAGGCTGATGATGGCACATATGTCAGAGGGAGGTGGGGACCTCGAGCAAGCGCCCATGGAGTTGGACAGCGGACTATCAACATTCACCCTCTGTCCCGTCTTCGGGAGTCAAGCGGCCTCCAAGAAGCTATGCAGGAGATTGACAAAGCTTGCGCGAGAGAAGATGGACGAAGCCGAGGTAGCTTGAGCGTCCCTACTTCTAACAATCAAGTAATTGCGGTTGCCACACGGAAGCGGA
>Ga0068631_100988_pt1 | contig 10696 bp, 8 predicted proteins | sample InSIn5gowninarea_2_FD_77434 | JGI IMG/M metagenome (GOLD analysis project Ga0068631, IMG submission 77434) | Clean room microbial communities from NASA Spacecraft Assembly Facility at Jet Propulsion Laboratory, Pasadena, California, USA -... ...
AGAGGGTGAGGATGGTTTGTCCCGTAAATCATCTGATAATGATTTTTGGAAGGTGTAACGGCGACTTTTATTCAATGTGATCAGTCAAAGAAGCCACGACACACCGACAGTGTTTGCTAGGGCTTTCTCTTTGTGAGGGCAAGCATAGACGCCTACTGCATGCGCGAGCTCATATTGGATGGAAGTCGCGAGGCAGACAATATGCAAACATGTAGAGTTGTGTTGCCTGACAATTGCCTTTACAATGGTTATAGAAGTGCAAGCGATGCAATAGACCCAGACTAGGCGAGAGAAGCAAACAGCAATAGTCAAGATGGAAGAAGCTTCATTCGAGACGGCTGAGTACAGTTACAAGAGCTCTAAACAGAAGTCGCTGCTAGATATTTAGAGTGCGATACGCTTCACTTTAGCCGGTAGCGAGCGATGAGGAACCTTGTTGAAGGAAAATCACTACTCGTGCAGTACATAGGAAGCAAGATGACGAATAGACGAAGCTTTCCCGCAGCGATGACAACAAATGCTGGGAAAATCAGCGACTTCAATACCTTGGAGATTGTTTATTGGTTGGGGAATGTAACGGAAGCGGCAATAGGCTGATAATAAGGAACATTTTGAAGCCATTGAATGCACAGCAAAGACTCGAAAAACCCATCGTCTCCTCTCGCGGATGCTGTCAATATGCAGACTACCCAACTGTACCAATCAGCGGTGAACATCAAAATCGGCCGATCCATTGTTTGCTCGCGGGAAGTGCGATGCCAAAAAGCATCTGGACAACTGAACAACACACCCTCTAGACTCGTGCAGTACCTGTTTTGTGCTTCTGAAATAGCGGTCCACGAGCTGCTCACATAAAGTATGCTTGGGCATTGTCGGTCACAGAGGCTCTTCTCGCTCAAGTTCGGAACGCTTTCCATCGCATTTCTACTGCGGTTGACGAAATCTCGTGTCGGGAATATTATTGGACCAATTCAAGTAACACCGCCCGGACTTTGCTGCACAAGTACACACCAGTCTCTACATTCACGGCTCGCTCCGAGACAACCTACAGTAGTGACGTACAAGGTAGAGACCTGTCGCGGATCCTGATTCACCACCAGGTATCCCTGCTATTCAATTATGGCTTGTACTTCGTGGTGGCAGCTTTACGAACCACACTGGCTTGGAAAACACGAAACAGATGGTATATCAAACATCGTGCACGAACCACACTGTCGTACAGGTCCGGAGTTGCAGTTGTGCCTCACGAAAATAGGAAGAAGGGCTCAACATTATATTGACCATGATAATATCTTCCCTGGCATCTAGCCAGCACCCAGAAAGTCAAGGACAGCTGCATTGCTGTGTGTCTGCCGGCCGTGGTGGCTCTTCCGATTTTCTTTGCTGCGCATTGCTTGGCCTTGAACTTGCATTCGCTAGTGTCCCCTGCTTGTTCATGGGGAATAATAGGTAGGTGGAGCAGCTCTCCTTGTGGGTTGCCGTTCCGTCGGTACCGATGGTACTTGCATTCGGACAAATCTGTAGGCATGTGCGGTGAACGACAAGCATCGTCCGAAAAATCAACCGCAAGGGTTTGATGACATGGCACAACTATCCATGCATTGTGGTGAACAATATCTGTTTCTCATTGGTCGCTTACCCTCCCCACGGAAGCTCATACCGGGGCGCACATGTGATGCTTGCCTCATAGCTGAGGAGCCATTAGCCAATCAAGAACACAGTATTGCTGAATGATTCTTGAAAGCCCCGAATGGCTGAGCAGCTCTTTGGAGTACCACTCGTTCTCTGGATGTATCAAGCACTGTGCTACCTTGCCTATCAATCCTCCATGCGATCAGTTCGATTTAAAAGTGAGCTCATATTTCGCCTCGCCCGTTTGCCGTCTCGTTATTGCTTGCTCAGGTGCTTGGTAGATGAGCACTGTTTTCTTCTAGTAACATGTCCATGACCTTCAGTCTTCTTCGAAATACCCAACTAAGTCGGGACACGACCTCGTTTCTGGTAGATCTTAAACCTTTGGTGTGCATACTCGCATGTTGCCGGAAACGTGCTATTCGACAGCTAAAAAGCCCAACTCCCTCGTATTGGCCAGGTCATTCCAGAAGTGGGTGTCGCTTGGCTGGTGGATTATCCTTTTGACTCGATAAGCATTGTCGACTTGCAAGTCACCGAGCTTGCTATAGCAGCAGCATTCTTAGTCTTAGAAATGGTTCTGAATATCTTGAGATGAAGTTTTTGGCGGACTCTTTCCAAGCTCATTGCCAAGAGCATTGCATGTATGGCGTGATGCTCTCAAGTCCACGCGCTCATCTTTCCTGATTTTCCTCCTTTTGAAGCTCGACCTCGACCTCCTCCACCACGTATCTGCGGTGCAACCGTCATAGGACCATCGAAACTGCCACCAGGCATCACAAAAGCACCACCAGCTGCTTGACTTTCTTCGAGTCTGAAAGCATCGTTTTCATGCAGGACGGTCGAGCATAAGTCCGAGATAGCTTCAGTCCAGTCATGTAACCGTCGGACGTGTTCTCCATCTTCCTCTCTTTCCACAATCACCGTGCCGTTTTCCTGATTAATCTGAGCCTTGAGCTTCTTCTCGATAATAAGAACCCCAAGGATATCTTGCACCTCACTAACTGGGATGTTGATGTGTTTGGCGATGAATGCTAGAGTGAACCTGGAATATGGAGCCACCAACTTCAGTACCGCTTTTGTCCTCATTGTTCTGCTGACTTCATCGATATTTTCAGCTATGAATTTGTCTTCGAGTAAATCTGGATTGTCTTTGAGAATCAGCTCATACCGGTGCACGTCATCTCGTTGGTAAGAATCAACAAGTTCTGTCATGGCCGAGATTCTTGGATCGTTTCTGTAAGGTTTTGTTTCTTGAGAGTCAAATGGATTTATTGTCGACCCCATCAACATAGTCGTGAGCACGAGATACTTGAGGACTTGGATCCTCTGCATAGATCCTGCTTCGTCGTAGTTCTTGAACGACTCGAAGAATGCACTCTGCGCTTCTTTCCAATTTTCTTCACTCATGTGCATCTTACCTCCGCACTCCCGAATAATGCCTTGAACTTTCGGGTGTGGCACAGCCGATCGAACGGTCAAAGCCTTCTGATACAAAGCCTTTAGCCTCTTGTTGTTTTTCATTTCAGCATACATTTGTATTTCCAGTGCATAAGCCTCTAATGAATAAGTGCCTTTACCAGGATCTGCACTTCCGTCTTCACGTTGACATGCTTTATGAATCTCTTTCACCTTGCTTGAGAGGGCTGAATAGTCCTTCTTATCCAGGTATAGCTTGGCGAGCTTGACATTGGTCTTCAACGCAAGTCTCTCGTTGTTGGTGGCTTGAAAAGTTTCGAGAGTCAGGGAATAGAATTCTTCCATGCATTTGTATGCCGTCGAGTCATCTGCTGTCTTCTCAATATAGTCCAACATATTGTTGATCGATTTCTCTGAATAACTTCGGGTAACGGCTGATTTGACGTAAGTCAGAAGCTCTTTGTAATGTACTATCGCATCATCATATCGACCGAGGGCAAACTCAAGCTTGATAGCCTGTTTAAGACCTTTGAAGCCCCAGTCGCCTTTTTGCTCTTCTAGCTTCGGCACTCCTAAAAATTCGTCTATGGCTTCTTGAGGGTTGTCTGCCTTCATCTGCTTCGCATTGTAGTATTTGTTCTCAATGTCGACATCGCCATCTTCAGGTTCGTCGTCGTCTTCGTATTCAAAGTCGTATCTGTTGTCTCGTCAGCCTATATCTTCCCCACGACGTGCACTGTCATACTGCTCCTGATCGGAGTCGGCCATAAAATCATCATCGTCAGACATTTTGCACCACGTCCTGTGATCTTCTGTCTCTTGCTTGGTCTAACTCAGGCCAGGTTGAGAAGCCAGACTACATTCACTGCGGCGTCTGTACCACAGAAAATAGAAGAGCTTGAATAAGGTCGATATGTGGTCGTGGATCTAATCACCCTGCACGACTGATTCATGCCTAGGTAGGTTATATGTAGGCAATCAGACGCGTGTGGAGCAGTACGCTAGTGTTATCGATAACAATACTGGCCACAAGTCCGCCACAGCCTGACACTATTGAGCTTAGTAATCAAGACTGGGCTGCTCCAAAGTCTGCCTGAGCACTTGAACGTTTTATCTGCCGTGCGCTTCGTGTGCTAACAAGGACCGAGTGCATGCGCAGACCAACCTACAACCTTGTTTGGAGAGTCTTACAAGGCTGTTGATATCGAGACACCCTATTCAATATGGGAGGCGATTTGAATCTCAAGAAGTCATGGCATCCATCATTGATGACCAACCAGAAAAAGGTGTGGGAGGAAGAGAAGAAAGCCCTGGATGAGCGCAAAAAAATTGATCAAATCCGGAAGGAGAGAGAAGAAGAACGACAAATTCAAGAGCTACAAGAACTGCAGGAAGCCGCAGGAGGACGAAAGCGACAATCTCGGGTGGATTGGATGTACTCTGGCCCTGCGACTGGCCAAACAGGGACTTCTGAAGAGACCGAGGCGTTCTTACTTGGAAAGAGAAGGGTCGATACACTTTTGCAAGGCAAAGAAAAAGAATCTCTGCAGAAAAATGCTGGGCAGGACTCGTTCATGGCTGTTCAAAACGCAAATACTGTTCGAGATACGGCTGCCAAGATCAGAGACGATCCGTTGTTAGCAATAAAGAAGCAGGAACAAGCTGCCTACGAGGCCATGATGAACGACCCGGTTAAGAGGCGAATGCTACTCAAAGCAGCAGGGCGTGACGAGGAACCAGAGCGCGAGCGCAAGCGGCGCAAACATCACCACCACTCTTCCCATCACCGTGATAGAGATAGCGATCGGAAAAGCCGTCATCGCAGTTTGTCCGGTGACACTCGAGATCGGAACGATCGTTCGAGCCGTCGACACAGACACGACAGCAGCCCTTCCCACTCTCGCTCTCCATCGCCAGGCAGGATACGGAATCGACAATCTTCACCACGAAATCGTAGATACTCGCCTTCGCAAAATTCACGGCAGCGCTCGCGTTCACCGTATCGAGAACGAGAACACTCAAAGAGTTTGCACAAGGCACGTAGCTGGCATAATTCTGGGCCGAAACATCGGTCACGATCAAGGTCAAGATCTCCCCAAAGACGGCGGTCTTCACCTAAAAGAGATGAGGGTGCAGCAGCGAGATTGGCTGCTATGCAGCAAGACGCGTCGGAGTTGGATACTCAGCGACAACGTCGTCTCCAAGAGATATCGGAAAGAGAGCAGCAGGCAGCCCAACAAGATGAGAGAGCACGTGCGCGAAATGCTCGTGGTGGTGGACGTGCCGAATTTGTGAATGGTTTCCACAAACGCGCGGGGGATATGAGCTTAAGCGAACGGATGGGTCGACACCACAACCCCGAGCGGGATGAAGAATGAATTACTGAGATTAGCGGCTGACAAGGCTGTGTCAGCGGGTGCATGACCAACGTGGACGATCTGACTTTGCGCCCTTATCAGCCGTCAGCTTCAATGGGCGGATAGAGTTATCGACCATTTTAGGAAAAGTGCGGGAGGCTTTGCCATTTTCCGTGACACCATAGATTGATATCGCCAAGGCCGACCACCTTATCAGTCAATCTCATTTCTCATCCACCCAAGCACAATGAAAACTTTTGCTTGCAACCTGATGGCTGTTTTATCAAGACCCATGCGACTGATAAGAACAGTCGATGCTGTCATGTAGAATTCTTTGTTTGATCAGCACAAGTCATGCCTGAAAACGCGAAAACGCCTCCCTGCTCATCAGCACGATAAAGCAAGGCACTTTCCCATGCTGTGGCAGAGATCAGCTTTGCAGAGTGTGAGCGTCTAGTAAGTAAGTTGTGACAAGGTCTGTGTCCTTATCGCGTTCTTTCTCTGCCCCAGTTTATTAACACTGTGGTCGTGCCTTCTGGAAACGGAAGGCTTTGTTTCACAAATCTCTTTATTGATTCCTCAGCTCGCCCTTCCTTGCCACCCATACTCTACCTTCATACCGTCTGCACATAGAATGGCCACAACCGTTACTCACATACTTTCAATCGAGAATCAACCATACTTGTTCTGGGCAACCAAAGTGTCACTCAAGTCACAGCGTTTCACTACTCTCAGCGCACCCGATCAGGCTTTCATTCCTGTCACTGCTATACCGTGGGACAAATCGGAATTTGGCAGGGACGACCTTGAAGAGATCTGTTACGAGTACGAAGAGCGCGATGATGTTTGGTGTCGCAGCTTCCTATCGCTTGTGCTGCTCTTACAGCCGGGCAAGCTAGAGTGTGCCACCACTGGCAGGCGAATTCTCAAGATCAACAATTCAAAGGCAAAGCTACCTGCTGGACCACTAGTCATTCAAAGATCGACCGGACAAGTCTTCATGGTTGCAAAGTTACAACCTGACACTCATGCAGCGTTTGCCACCTCGCTCCTTCCAAACCCAAAACCAAAGTCTGCTTTCATTGAATTCATACGATCAGAGAGTGTACAGGTTCCGCTGCCATCGAGATTGTATTACCCACCGCGCGAAGACAAGCCATTGAATGGAGTCCGAATTGCGGTCAAGGATACAATCGCCCTCAAAGGCATTCGCACGTCCTTTGGTAGCACGGCCTGGCTAGAGACTTATCCTCCAGAATTGGCAAATGCACCATGTGTTCAGAAATTGATCGATGCCGGCACGGTCATAGTGGGACAAGCCAAGACCACTGAATTTGCTGAAGGTCTGAACCCATCAGACTGGATACATACTGCTTGTCCATTCAATCCGAGAGGCGATGGTCAGCAGAAAACCTCATCCTCCAGCACAGGAAGCGCGTCAGCGTCGGCAGCTTACGAATGGCTCGATGTGTCACTGGGTACGGATACTGGCGGCAGCATTCGACATCCTGCTGGTGTCAATGGTCTTTATGGTCAACGTCCTAGTCATGGCCGGATTGATCTCACAGGAGTCTTGGGAGCAACTGATCTTTTCAATACAGTAGGAATCTTTGCTCGAGATGTGGAGTTGTTCAGCAAAGTTGGAGGGTTCTTAGTGGATGCGAAGCCAACGCCGCGACTTCCACCTTCTCAACGTCGATACAACCTACTCTACCCTACACGAGCACCGCACATGACCAACCCTATCTACCACGGTCAATACCGATGGTTTCCTCATCCTGAAGTCGATCAATCACACTGGTCGGATGCGGAGAAACGACTGGAAGAGACAGTAGTGAACATGGAGAAATTGTTGAACTGCAAGCGAATCCCATTCAACATCAACGAGCTTTGGCGTGCCACCCCTGTGCTCGGTCAGCCTAGGTCGCTGGACGAAGCAACGGGTGAGATCTACCAAGTGATCACCACATCCTCAGCTATTCACACGGGCATCGATGAGTTTATCGCCAAGTACAAATTCGAACACAATGGTGAAGAGCCACCAATGAGTGATATCGTAAAGCAGAGACTTGACTACGGTCGAGGGGTTCAAGCTGATCAAGTTGCTAAGGCGGTCGAAGCCATGGAAGGTTTCCGAGAGTGGACTCTGAACACACTTTTCGGTTCGTATGATCAGGATGCCACCACGATCATGATCTTCCCACAGACGTGCGGCTTGCCAGACTACCGCAACCATGTCGCTGTACAGGGTGAAACATTCAATTCAACATTCAGTATCTACGCGCTTGGATATCTGGTTGGATGCCCCGATTACACCTTGCCGGTAGCGGAGACGCCATATGTTTCGAAAATCACTAACCAAATCGAGCATCTTCCGGTCACCATGAGTCTTGTCGGACCTCCAGGCACTGATCTTGAGCTTTTCGACGTGGTTGAATATATGCACGAGAACGGTGCACTTTCAGATGTGTTGGCAGGTCCACGCGTCTTCCAGGATTAAGGAGCGGTTGTGGCCATATGACATAACGATTTTCCTACTTTACCAAGCGTTCACGGAGTTGATACTGATACCCTATACCAGTCATTCGCTTAGACATATCTGCTTACACTGTATACTACCAAAATGCTATCCATAGCGGGTGTTGGAGGCGACCCTATGAGCTTTTATAGACAGCGATACAAACCAATATAACAACATTGCATGTTATTATATATTGTGAAATGCAGTACGAGATCCACGTGAGAGCAAAGTTTGGTGCGATTTTGGTATTTACCGTACGCATGGTTGTTGGTCCGTGCTTGTGCTGGTGAAGTCTTTGCTGATGTATGCAGGCGTGACCTCTGCCGAATGCAGCCTTTTGTTCGCATCGGGAATGGCGTGTACAGACCTCCACGAACCAATCGAATGCGGAACAACAAGGCTGTGCATATGGCTGTGCAGATGTGGCCTGTGAGGTCTGAGCTCCACCTTCAGTTTCGTCCAACAATCTTCCCACTCTGTGATTGCACTACCTTTACATATTATCCTGAAGTCATTCAGCCTATCTACGATGTTTCGACGAATTCGACACGGTCCTATGTTACTCAGTGATGTTGGACCAGGGCATCATCCGGCGGTAGCACTTATCTCTTCAAAAGATACGGAATATTGCGTCGCCGAATGCCTTCACTTCCATTGAATTGTGCTACGTTAATCGTGAGTCTATACTGACAAAGCCGCTATACACTTTATTGTCCCTCATGTGTGAAGCTGTCTCTGTGTGACCAACATAAGCGTCCTACCAAGCTCAGTATCAGGCACAATGAAGCCGACGGTGGTAGGCGAGACGGCACATGCTGGTAACTCTGCCCTTACAACAGACATTGAGAACAACCCCAACCAACAGCGACGTGTCTTCATCAATGACGATTCTGAAATGCAAGGCCTTACGCTGTACGAGAAGAAGGCGTTACTGATCGATCGAGAGCTGGCAGCCCAAGGCATGGGACGATATCAGTGGACGATATTCTTTCTCTGTGGCTGTGGCTATTTCATTGACCTGCTATGGGCACAGGCGGCTGGCCTTATCTTGGCTTCGATACAACAAGAATTTGGCTTCAGCACAGTTGCTTCTGGAAACCTCAGCACCTCTTTCTCTGCTGGCTTAACCGTTGGAGCTGTTGTTTGGGGCATTTTGGTTGGCAACCACGCGTGGAAAGAGGATTAAGCTGACTAGATCTAGGTTGATATAGTCGGCAGGTACTATGCATTCAACTTCACCGTCCTTCTGGCTGGTGTCTTCGGTATTTGTTTGGCTGCTTCAAGTACATACACCGGAGTACTTGTTCTAACAGCTTTCGTCGGCCTTGGCATCGGAGGGAACATTCCAGTCGACACCACAATTTGCCTCGAGCTTCTCCCACAGGATCGACGATGGTTACTCCCTGCACTTTCCGTCTTTCAACCTCTTGGTGTGGTCATCTGCTCAGCTATCGCATACGGATTTATTCCCAACTACTCCTGTGCGACAAATCTCGAATCTTGTAACAATGTTCGGACGGGCCAATCATGCTGTACAAAGGCGGACAATATGGGCTGGCGATACACTATGGTCACTCTTGGTGCCATTACAATCTTCGTTTTCATTGCTCGATTCGTTCTCTTCCGCTTTCGAGAGTCTCCAAAATATCTTCTCTGCCGTGGTAAGGATGAGATGGCTGCGGAGTCGTTGGAGTACATCGCAAACTATAACAAAGTAGCCTGCAGTGTTACACTCGAGTCCTTTACTGAGATTGAAGGAGACGACTCATCTCCCGATAGCAGTGACAGCGAAAGCAGGATACTACTAAGGTCAGGTACCAAACCGCAAGGCCCAACGTTTTGGGAGAGAGCAAAAATAGAACTTGTTCGCCTTCGAGTCCTCTTTGGCAGCTTGTCCATGGCATGGCTCACTATCTGCGTATGGATCAGTAAGTTGCATAATCCATCCCTGCCAATCGGATGCGCCAATCATGCCACTTCCACAAAACCACATCAAAATTGACCTTTCTAACATCCCTACAGTATATATATTCGACTACTGGGGCTTCACCATAGCTGGAACCTTCCTCCCAATAATCCTCCGCAAAAAAGGAGCAAGCCTGGGTCTAACCCTAGACAAAACCTACCTGTCCTACATATACATCTACCTACCAGGAATCATAGGCGTACTAGCAGGAACAACAATCTACAAATGGCGACGAATCTCCATGATCATCTCATCAGCACTATTCGGCGCCATGTTATTCACCTTCACGGCTGTCCACAGCCAAGCTAGCTACATTGGCATCAATGCGCTGGTCTATATCTACCAGTCTATGTTCAATGCGATTCTTTATGGAGTCACACCTGAACTCTTCCCTACATCTATTCGAGGCACTGCGGTTGGAGTTGCTAGTTTCTGGGGTCGAGTTTCCTCTATTGTTGCTCCGTTGGTGGCTGCGCGGTCTTTGGCAGTAAATGTTAATGCGGTATTATATCTGGCGGGCGCTGGTGTTTTTGTTAGTACTTTGTTCATTTGTTTGTTGCCTGGAAGATACCTAGATGGACAGGATTACTAGATGCTGATGATCAGAATACGAACCACATTTCTAGAGTGGTGGACACATATAACCAGATAACGAAAAAATTGGACAATTCATATATATAGAGGCAGCACCACGCTGAACATCTCAGTCACAAAAAAGAGCTATAGTCATCTTTACCAAAGCCTTCATCGGACAGCCCAACAGTCTCAGTTGACAAATATTGTGCGGCACCAGAAGGCACG